>Ga0160472_100040_pt1 | contig 228958 bp, 203 predicted proteins | sample HID1973M_E11MG_FD_108267 | JGI IMG/M metagenome (GOLD analysis project Ga0160472, IMG submission 108267) | Enriched mosquito-associated microbial communities from UW Madison campus, WI, USA - HID1973M_E11 MG | ecosystem: Host-associated > Arthropoda: Insects > Digestive system > Unclassified ... | reverse complement strand
TCCCGTCTTATGAGTTAAGGATTTGCAATCCTTTTATGGGTGGATTTCAAACCCCAGCTCAATGGACGAGATTATAAATCTCGACCAGCAACTCGTATTTAGTTAGTCGGGATTTGCAATCCCATCTTATGAGTTAAGGATTTCCAATCCTTTTATGGGTGGATTTCAAATCCACAGCTTAATGGACGAGATTATAAATCCCGACCAGCAACTCATATTTAGTTAGTCGGGATTTGCAATCCCATCTTATGAGTTAAGGATTTTCCAATCCTTTTATGGGTGGATTTCAATCCCCAGCTCAATGGACGAGATTATAAATCTCGACCAGCAACTCGTATTTAGTTAGTCGGGATTTGCAATCGTCTTATGAGTTAAGGATTTTCCAATCCTTTTATGGGTGGATTTCAAATCCACAGCTCAATGGACGAGATTATAAATCTCGACCAGCGATCAAGTATTACCCATTATTTTATAAATTTGATTGAGATGCAAGAAGAAAAAAAACGTCCTAATATTTTATATTCCTGTTACTCGCAAAAAAGCAGTGAAGGCGAACAGTTTATTGAAAGCCATAATTTCGGGTACATCATTGCTGGGATTTCTGAAATGTTTATTGGCGGACAAAAATTCGTTTTTAAGCCAGGCGATTTTAGATTTTTCAGACGCAACCAATTGGCTCGTTATACAAAATACCCGCCAGCTGATGGTGGCGAATACCGTTCTGTTTCCATCTCAATTGATCAGGCAACATTACACAGCATCAGCGAGGAATTTAATTTAACAATGGATCATCCCGAGCCTGAAATTAATTCGTTGCTTTTGAAACCGAATGCGCTTTTTACCAATTATATAGATTCTTTAAAGCCTTATTTGGATGGCGTAAATGAACTGAACAGCATGCTTACCAACCTGAAAGTTAAGGAAGCTGTTATGATTCTGCTTCAAACCAATCCTGAGATTAAAAATATACTTTTCGATTTCACGGAACCAGGGAAAATAGACTTGGAAGCATACATGAATGCGCACTATAAATTTAATGTTGATATTAGCCGTTTTGCCTATTTAACGGGGAGAAGCTTGGCTACATTTAAAAGAGATTTCGAGAAAATTTATAACATGTCTCCAAATAGATGGCTTCAACAAAAACGACTAAATGATGCGTACTATCTTATTAAAGAAAAGGGATGGAAATCAACTGATGTATATCTTGAAGTTGGTTTTAAAGATCTTTCACATTTTTCCTTCGCCTTTAAGAAAGCATACGGAATGGCACCCTCAAAAATTGCATTGCCTATCTTAAAATGGTAACAGAGCCAGAATCTTTTTTGGTTCCCTTTTCTGAAATAATTAAATAATAGTAGGTGCCAACAGGTACCGATTTGCCATTTAAATTTCCATCCCATGGTATTTTATAGCCAATAGATTGGTAAATGATTAAACCGTTCCGGTTAAAAACCTTAATCAAAGCATCATCACTAACGGCGTTAATGTGCCAAAAATCGTTAACACCATCGCCATTTGGCGTAAATGAATTGCGAACCAAAATTTCGCAATCGTTTCTAATGGCAACTGTAATTGGATTTGAATAGGTAATTGGATTGGTTGTACATGCATTTTCGGTTTGCATTTTTACCGTTACCACATCATTATTGTTTAAAGTTGATGAAGTGAAAGTGCTTTCGGTGATACCAGTGTTTTTATTGTTAACCAACCATTCGTACGTAGGTGTAGATATTGAATTAGAAGTTGGCGTTGCTATAAAGGAAATCGGCAAACCGGGGCAGATAGGTTCTACTGTAGAGGGAGTAATCTCAACGGTTGGTGTTGTATATTCTTCAATGCTGAGTCTGATTTGGTTTGAGATATCCGAAATTACGGGTATGCAATAATCTGTATTTATGATTTGGCAGGTTACTAAATCTCCATCCCTAGCATCAACCGTAGAAAATGTCGATGCATTAATGTTGATATTTACACCATTTACAAACCAGTTAAAACTGGGATTAGCGCCAGCACTGGTTACAATTGCCCTAAAAGTTATTTTTACGCCTTGGCAAGCCTTTGTTGCATCGGCAGTTATTACGGCAAAAGGTTTTTGGAAATCGGACACTACAAAATTTTGAGTTGCGATTTCGATACCATTCGATGCCGTAATTGTAGTGATACCCGGCGCTATAATGTGGATTTTGCCGGCAACAATTGTTGCTACCTGCAAATTACTACTGGAGTAGGTAATCGGCATGCCACTAATGGCGCCTGGATCAAAATCTGGTTCACAAATGTTGGCTGTCGGAATTTCATCAAAAACAATTTTACTTGCCGAAACCACCTCAATGCTTACCGTTTCTGAAGCACTTCCATACAAATTATATGCAGTAATTACATAATTTGTTTTAGTCCAGGTTTCGGTTGGCGTGCCAGAAATGATTCCAGTAGTGGCATCAAATGTTAATCCGTTTGGAAGCAATCTATCAATGGTATAACCTGTTAAGCTTATTTTTCTAATTAGGTTATTGTTAAAATCGGTTACAAACAAGTTGCCAAGTTTATCAAAAGCAAGCATTATAGGGCTATTAAAACTGGCACCTTTTCCAACACCATTCGTACTGCCAATATTTCCGCCACCGGCTAAAGTACTTACTTCGCCATTAGGTGTTATTTTTCTAACCTGATAGTTTCGATAATCAGCTACATATAGAATGTTGTTTGGGTCGATGGTTATTCCCGTTGGGTAATAAAGTCTGGCACTAGTTCCATTGCCATCAACACTTCCGGGTGTACCGCTTCCTGCAAAAGTACTAACCAGGCCAGCGGGCGTAATTTTTCTTATTTTATTGTTGCCTGCATCGGCTACATAAATATTAAATTGATTATCTACAGCTACACCATCTGGCCGATTAAAAGTTGCAACATTTGCATTTCCATCTAATGAAGAAGCTTGTCCGGTTCCGGCAACTATCGTTAATGCGCCACTTGGTGTAATCATTTTGATTTGATTACTGCCCTGATCGGCAACATATAAATTTCCAGCGCCGTCAAAATTCAATCCCCCAGGATTTGAAAACCCTGATGCAAAAACAGTTTTTACTCCAGCAGGCGTTATCTTATAAATTACTTTATCCCAAGAGCTCGAAACAAATACATTTCCGGCATCATCAGCAGTTAATCCCGTCGGATCAGTTGCATTGCCAATGGTCGTAACTATACCCGTTGGAGTTACTTTTCTTATTGCCCCACTACCGAAATCACAGATGTAAATATTGCTGTTTGCATCTAAGCCAATACCCGATGGAAGATTAAAACTCGCACTGGTGCCTGTGCCATTACCCGATGAACTTGTTCCACTCCCTGCAAAAGTGCTTACCTGCCTGTAAATATTGGCTGGAACAGTGCCACCTTGATTGGTTGGAACAAGAGGTGAAATGGTTGTGCCCATTACATAAGTTTGTGGACTAGCATAAGTGATATCGGGTCTTTGAGCCTCAGCATTTGTAAAGCTGAAACAGAAAAACATCAATAAAATATAGAGGAATGGTTTGGTTATGGTTTTCACGTATTTAAACGATTGAGCAATTAATCGCTTAAAATTACGGAAATTAATGAGATTGAAAACTGCTTAATGAAATGATTACATAAAGCGATTATTGAATTAACTTGTTAAAACGTTTAAAAAAAGAGGCGTATCATAAATTGATTTTCCCATCGATTTATCAAATTGCGCTTGTCGAAATGCTTGAAATACATTTTTATTATTCCTTCGACAGGCTTAGGGTGACAATTGAGATTTATGATACGGTCTCTTTCAATAAAATTTATCTGAATTATTTGCTCACATTGGTCAGGATAGAACTTGTAGTAAATGTTGTTGCCGTTGATGCTTTTGTATACGTAGCACCTGTGTATAAGCCATAAAAGCTAGTGCCTCCAGTTAAACTACCACCTGTATAAACTGAGTAACTTGTATTCGCCGTTAGGCCTGGCATGCTAAATAACATGGTTAGTTTAGAATATGCTCTTGGCACTTTAAACGTAAATACTTCTGCCCCTGTTGAGGATTCTACATGTACAATTTGATCTGCGGTAGCAGTTGTACTTAATATCACCGCCCTTTGTGTAGTTACACTTGTAGTTGGATTACTCGTTGCGCCACCAACACCAATTAAGGTTCCTCCAGTAATTTTAAAAGTATTGTTGTCGCAATCGAAACCTTCTTCTGGCGCAGTAGTGCCCGAAGAAATGATTAATCCGCCTGTAATGGTCATGGTTCCGTTCGAGTCGATGCCATCATTTGTGGTACTGTAACAATAAATATTTCCACCATTAATTACAATTTGTTTAGATGCGTTTAAGCCGTCATCGTAAGCCAAGGATACGATCGTTCCTCCATTTATGGTTAGGATGGTTTTGCTTTCAATCCCTTCAGCATCTTTTCCGGTAGTTTTTACAGAAATATTTCCGCCGTTAATGGTTAAATCGCCATCGCTTTTGATTGCTTTTGCTGATGTATCTTCTGATCCATAAGTAAAAACACCGCCTGATGTCGTCACGGTAATAGTTCCATCATTAATAATCAAGGTGCCATCTGCGTTAATGCCTTTACCACCGCTACCCGAGCTGGTGATGGTTACAGTGCCTTTATCCATTTTAAAATTGCCCCCACTTTTAATGCCCGATGCCGAGGAAATATCTTTATCAGCCGTGTCGTAAAAAGCATCTCCCGAGGTGGTAATATTAAGGTTTGCGTTGGTTATGGTAAAATCTTTTCCACTGGTTAATCCTTTTGCGCCCTTGCCCGAAACGGTAATCTTTATGGCATCCGTTGTGTTTATGGTGGTTGCACCTTCGCTTTTTACTCCCATCCCTTTTTCGCCAGTAGTGGTAATGGTTAGTGTACCACCATTAATTTTTACTGAGGGATCTATGCTGGTATCCGTACCTTCATAAGAAGCAGAAATTCCATCATCAACACTGTTAATTACAATTGTTCCTGCTGTAGTTTGAACATATCCTTCCTCCGCTTCAATTCCATCTCCAGCAGAAGTTATGTTTAAAGAACCGCCTTCCATGGTGAAATAATCGTTGGCATGAATCCCGTCTGATACCGCTCCGGTAACGGTTATCGTTCCGCCTTTAACATAAACATAATCATCGCTACAAATGGCGTGCTTATAATTTCCTTTTACAATTAATCTTCCGTTACCGGTAAAAATTAACTGACCATTGCTGAACAATGTCCCTTTCATATCTTCCGTTCCGTTTGCGGTATAGGTTGTGCCATCAATTAAACGATTATTGGTAGCGCCCACCAAGGTTACGGTTGCTTTTTTACCCGATTGGATATTAATTGCAGGCCCATCTTTACTGATTATGTCTGCTCCGTTTAATACCAATCCAAATTTATAATCGCTGTAAATTTTTACTGCTCCACTTGATGTACTGCCAGAAACTACATAATTTACCTCTGTACTTGGGATGGTTGATGTGATGGTTACAATTCCATTTGCATTTGCAACAGAAACGCCACTGCTTGCATAAGGATTGGTTACAGTTGCTACATTATTTGCATAAGTAATTAATACAGCGTTTGCTACTGTAGTGTCTTTAGTATTCGTTACAATGGTTCCGTAACTCGCTGTAGTCTCAGTTGTGGTGCTTTCATCATCAGTCGAATCGCTTTTCTTGCAGGAGACCAAGTTTAAAGAAAGAATGGCAAAGCCGATTATAGCCGGTAAAAATTTAAATAACCTCATCTGTTTTAAATCGTTAATTAATAAAGACGGGAAATTATTATCAATAAAAACAAAATTGTGCCTTGAATCTACGAATGGCAGAATTGAATCGATTAAAGTGTTAAAATTAAGTTAAAGGCAAAAATTGATAATCGAAAAATTAATTTTTCCTTAATTCCATCGATAAAATTGGATAGGGTTTGCCCACAGCATCATGTTCATAACGGTCGGTAATCTGAAAGCCTAAATGTTTGTAAAATCCAAAAGCCTGTTTGTTCTGTTCATTTACATCAACCTTGGTTATGTTTTTGTTTTTTATCGCAAAGCTGATCAACTGTTTGCCTACACCCTTTCCTCTAAAGTTTGGATGAATAAAAAGCATTTGTAGAAAATCTTCGGATAATCCCATGAAGCCAATAATTTCATTGTCGTGCTTAAGGCAAAACAATTCAACCTGATCTAAATATGTATTGAAGATCAGTTTTTTGTACGATTGAATATCAGCTTCTGATAAAAAATGGTGCGTAGCCCGAACAGAAGATTCCCATAAGGAAATTAACGCTGGATAATCCGATAAATTGGGTACATAAAGCTTAAAGTTCTCCATTGGTATGCAAAGCTAACCAGAATACTTGGTTACGTGTTTAATTTTAGCCTTATTTAAAGCAAGCTCTCCGGGGCATAACAAAAGCAAAACAGACTTTTCGCCGATGGTGGCTGTTAAAACTACTGGAAGTTTTGGTGAGAAAATTACAGCCCCAGGTAGTGATATTGGTGCTTATCAAACGGATGGTTCTGGAAATCAACCTTAAATTTTACCTATTGCTATAAAATACTAAGCCTGCCTGTAAGCAGGCTTTTTTTATTGGATTACCTAATTAATTATTACCTCAAAATTTGCGCTGAAATTGGCATTGAAAACCTTAAATATAATCTGCCATTCTTCCTTAACCAAACCTTTAATATAGTTCCTAAAAATTTTTTCGAAACGTTCAAAGGCAATATCCGTTTTGGTTACCAATAAATAAACTTCATCGCTTTGTACAATTACTTCTTCTATCCAACCCGGCCAATGCTTTTTAAATTCTGTAGGCAAGCGCCTATAAAGCTGGCTATCGATAAATTTTCCAATGGATAAAATTGTAGCCTGATCTATTAAGCTTTCGGAAATCGATTTCCATTCGCCTTCTATTTCATCAATTGTGCAGATAATTTCGTCATCATCCAAAATCAAAAAAGGTTCATTGCTTTGATTTTGCACCAAAACATAATTTGTAAATGCATAAGGTTCGTTTTGCTTTTCTAGCAGATAATTAAGTTTAATCATTAAATTGGATTTAAAGATGGTGCAATAATTCGGCGAAAGGTCAAATTTATTCGGGCATGCATTGGCAATGTAGATTTTGCAATTCGATGGTCCCATTTGGTTTGCAAATCGCCTTTCATTAATAGGAGCGAGCCATGTTCTAGCCTAACGGAATACTTTTGTTTATGATCGGTTTTAAGTCGAATATCAAAGCTCCGCACCTGACCAAAAGAAACCGAAGCAATAATTGGGTGCGAACCCATTACGGTTTCATTATCGCTATGCCAAGCAACTGAATCTCGTCCATCACGGTAATAATTTAGTAAAACACTATTAAAAGAAATGCCAGCCAATGGTTCGACTTTTTCTTTTAAAGCCAATAATTCTTTTGTCCATGCCAAAGGCTGGGTTTTTCCAACTGATGTATAATCTATCTGATCTGCATCGCCATACCAGGCTGTTAAGCGAGGGGTAATTACTTCCTTATCGTACATTTTTACCGTACGCTGTTGCCAAGGAGTATTCGCAATTAATTTTTCGAATATTAAATCACTTTCGCACTTCGGAATAAATCCTGCCTGATAATCTAAAACCGATTTTGGCAAACCGCTCGATTGCCCAGAAAATGCAAAAAAGCTTAACTGTTCCATTCTTCTCCTACATAATATAAACCGACCAACAAATTTATGCTAAAATTTTTAGTATTTCAAATGTTGAGAGGTTTTTTTACACTCGTAATTGTAGGTAAGAAAGCGAAAATCTCTTGTGTAAAAATTTTTTATACAGTTAATTTTAAACCTAAATATTAGGTTTAAACGTGTTGTGGCGAACCAAAAAAAGACTTGGGTTACCTAAATCAATTAGTTGTATTAATAGAAAAACAGCATTATAAATTTGCTTAAATTCTAATGGCCATTAGATAATATTTAAAAATGATTACACACTTAGAACCACTAAATCATGAAAAGGAATATTATTGCTATAGCCATAATTATAGGATTATTTGGCTGTAAAGGAGAAAACAAATATGCTACAGCCGATACAGTAAGTACTGCCGAGTTGCAAAAGGAAACCGCCGACACTACAGTAGCTGATAAAATTATAAAAACTGCAGATATGCGGTTTAGAGTAAAGGATGTTCAGAATACCAAAGAACAGCTTAGCAAAACCATTAAAGGGCAGGGAGGAACCGTTTCCGAATTCTCCATCCAAAGTTCCATCCAAGAAACCGATAAGGTTAAACAATCTACAGATTCATTAAAAGAAACAACTTCGTACAGAACTGAAGGCTATTTGGTAGCCAAAGTTCCATCAGAAAAGCTGGATGATTTTACAAACACGATTGCAAAAATGTCGGTATTTGTTGACAATCAATCCATGAAAATGGATGATCAGAGTATCGCTTATCTGGCCAACAAACTAAAAGCTGAAAACAGGGTTGATGCCATTAACAAAATTAACAAAGTAGCATCTAAAAAAGGCGCAAATGTAGAAACCTCCTTATACCTTAAGGATGATTACGTAGATAAGAAAATCGAAAATATGCAGATTGATAGTCGTGTAAAATTCAGCACGATTACGCTAAATTTCTATCAGGACAATACCGTTAAAACCATGATTGTTGCCAATGATAATCTTTACGATTATCGTCCCCCGTTTGTTAACAGACTTTGGCTTGCCTTTGTAAACGGCTGGACACTTTTTAAAGAAATTATTATCGCCATTTCCAATTTATGGATGCTGATGGTATTGGGAATCGGAATATTCTTTATTGTTAGATATTACAATAGAAAGAACAAGTTGGCAATAATCGAAGCGGCCAAAAATTTCGTTGACCCAGCCAATATATAAAACCGATTAACATAATATTATAAGAAATGGAAATGCTGATGTTTGTATTGGTTCTGATTTTATTTTTTGCACCTTACCTTGTAGTACCAATAGCACTGGGGTATCGCAATATTAACCGTAGCAAAATGAACGTAGGATTTCCATTTCTAACCACTGCATTAATACTTTTTATTTGGCCTTTTGCTTTTTTTTGGTTTAGTGAAATTACAGCTCCATATGATAAGCCGAGAAACTGTTATACTGGGGAGGCCGGCTTTATAGTTCTTAACGTAGTTTTTCTTATCCCTATAAGCCTATTAATCCAATTTATTGGTATCAAGGTTTTAAAACATAATAACGTTCGTATTACTTCTTAACCTTTACTGCCAATCCTTTAACCTTGGTTTTATTATCGCTTACAAAAGATTCCCAACCAGAATAGGTTTTGGATTTACCTCCAGTGGAAATTTTCTGAAAAGAGTGACACATCGCAACAGCCAATCCATCAGTAGCATCTAAAAATTCTGGTGTTTCCTTAAAATTCAGTAATCTTTGCAACATGGATGCAACCTGTTCTTTGGTGGCATTGCCATTGCCTGTAATGGATTGTTTAATTTTTCTAGGAGAATACTCTGTTACTGAAATATTTCTAGATAGTGCGGCCGCAATTGCAATCCCCTGAGCCCTTCCTAACTTTAAGAGTACCTGAATGTTTTTACCATAAAAAGGAGCTTCAATGGCAAGCACATCGGGTTTGTATTGATCAATAAGCACTACAGTTTTTTCGAAAATTCTTTGAAGCTTTAAAAACGGATCATCCAAATGGGTCATTTTTACAACGCCTAAACTGATCAATTCTGTTTTATTTCCCTTCTCTAAAATTACGCCATAACCCATCACCGCCGTACCCGGATCGATGCCCATAATTACGCGTTCTTTTTTTTCGTTCAACATTACAGCAATATTAAGCATATTTGCAAACTAAAAGGAAAATCTTGACAGCTAAGCACAAAAAAATATTATCAATTTTAATAAAAGCTGCAATAATAGTTTTTGCCTTTTGGTTTATCTACCATAAAATTGTAGCCAATAAAAATCTTCAAAATTTCGAGAGTCTATTAAAAGATATTCAATGGCCAGAAATTGTAGGCGTTATTGGATTTGTTTTTTTATTGATGCTGGTAAACTGGTTTTTGGAGGCTGCCAAGTGGAAAAGATTGATGAGCCATATCGAAAGTATCAGCTTTTGGCGGGCAATAGAATCTGTTTTCTGCGGCTTAACTTTAGCCATTTTTACTCCAAACCGATTGGGCGAATATGGGGGAAGGGTTTTCTTTTTATCACCCAAAAGGAGAATTGTTGGTATTGTAGCTATGACGGTTGGCAACATTGGCCAGCTGGTTTTAACCAATGTTTTTGGGGCAATTGCGGCTTGTTTCTTTATCTATAGATTTATTCCGATAGATCATTTAATGTTTACAGCTGTCGTGGTTTTGGCTTCGGCTTTTTGTCTGTTTTTTATCGTTTTCTACTTCAACATTCAATGGCTTAATGGCATTTTGTTATCCTTCAAATTCACAAGGAAATACAAGAAATTTTATAATATTTTAGGCCGATATAGAAAAGGCGAACTTTTTAAAATTATCCTTTTCTGTTTGGCGAGATACATGGTATTTAGCTCGCAATATTTTATATTATTTGTGTGGCTCGTACCCGGATTGCATTATGCAGATATTGTGATGATGACCTGTTTGCTGTTTTTAATCCAATCGGCTTTGCCCTCGTTAGATCTTTTTGATGTTGGCGTAAGAAGTGTTACCGCTGTAGAATTATTTAAGCATGTAACCGATCAGCATGTGGCAGTTATTGCATGTACCGCAAGTATCTGGCTTATAAATATTATTATTCCTGCTATATTAGGCACTTATTTCGTTTTTAAACTCAATTTTTTTGGAACTCCTAAAACTCATTAGTCTATTATCTGCTGCATTAACCTTAATTTATGGTTTTTTGGTCTTAAGTTTTATTAGAGGCTGGCATAAATTAATTTACTTTAACCCAAAAAATTTAGGTCCAAAAACGAAGGTTTCGATTATTGTTGCCGCTCGAGATGAAGAAGATAACATTACCAAAACCATCGAAGATTTAATTGCGCAGAAATATCCGAAAGTATTAACGGAGATTATCATAATCGACGATCATTCTACCGATCGAACAGCAGATATTGTGCTTGGTTATTCAGATCGAAATGTTAAGTTAATTAAACTTAACGAAGATAGAGCACTTAATTCCTATAAGAAAAAAGCGATTCAAACTGCTATTGGAACCTGTACTGGAGACTTAATTATTACCACTGATGCAGATTGCAGAATGGGTCAAAACTGGCTTTCTACAGTTGTAAGTTTATATGAAGAAAAAGATTATAAAATGATTTCTTCTCCAGTTGCCTACTTTCAGGAGAAAAGCTTTTTCGAAAGATTACAGTCATTAGAATTTCTATATCTGATTGGTTTAGGTGCGTCTACCATTGGTAATAAGCAACCATCAACCTGTAATGGAGCCAATCTTGCATACGAGAAAAAAACCTTTTACGAAGTTGGGGGCTTTCAGGGCATTGACGATTTAGCTTCTGGAGATGATGAATTGTTATTGCATAAAATTGCCGCTAAATATCCAGATCGAATCGGTTTCCTTAAAAATAGAGAAGCAATTGTATATACGCACGCAAAGGAAAATCTGAGTGCTTTTATCCAGCAAAGAAAAAGATGGGCCTCAAAGAGTACGCGTTATAAAAATAAGGCAATTATAGTTTTGGGGGTTTTAATCTGGATCTTTAATTTAAGCATTCTCGGAAATTTTATAGCAGGCTTGTTTTTTTCTGGGTTTTTAACCGTCACATTTTATCAGTTATCGATTAAAATGATTTTAGAAACCCTATTTTTATGGGATGTAACAGGTTTCGCAAAGCGCCGAAGCTTACTTATTTTAATCCCTGTTTTAAATGTATTACATGTGCTTTACATGGTTTATATCGGCATTGCTGGAAACAGTGGGAAGTACAATTGGAAAGGCAGAATGGTTAGATAATGGATAATAGCCCATCTAAAAAAGTTTGGTTAAAGTTTAAGCGGAACAAATTCGCTTTTGGTGGCCTGATTTTTATTTTATTATTAATGTTGATGGGGATTTTGGGCTATTTAATTATGCCCGATGATTCGCCGAACGCAAACGTTCAAAGGGTTCAAATTGCCAAATTGAAACCTGGCTCTCAGTTCAGGTTTCTTATCATAGAGCGTTACGATCATATTAAAAAAGTCGGTTTTTTTGAGCGAATGTTAAACGGGCAAAAGCCAAACTTTAAAAGCATTCCGATTACATCTTATAGAATTGAAAATAATCATGTTTTTGTAACGGAATATATTGGTGAGGATGAAAAAGCCGAAGAGCGCAAATATGAATTAAAAGATCTCTGCCAAAGTTGTGTATTGCCTTCTAAAATCGGAACGCCACAGGCCATTTTCGAAGAACAAAATATCTACTCTCAAACTTTTCTTTTAGGCACCGATATTTATGGAAGGGACTTATTGAGCCGTTTAATTTTAGGAATCAGGGTTTCCCTATCCGTTGGATTAATGGCTGTTCTAATTTCTCTATTTATCGGGGTTACCCTAGGCGCAATTGCAGGTTATTTCGGAGGACGGATAGATGCTGCAATCAGCTGGTTTATGAATGTAGTCTGGTCGCTACCCTCGTTACTTTTAGTTATTGCAATATCTTTCGCACTTGGAAAGGGATTTTGGCAAATCTTTATCGCCGTTGGATTATCTACCTGGGTTGATGTTGCAAGATTGGTGCGTGGCCAGGTAATGGCCTTAAAGGAAGTAGAATTTGTTGAGGCTGCGAGAGCATTAGGCTTCGGAACCGCCAGAACCATAATAAAACACATTTTGCCTAACATAGCAGGGCCAATTTTAGTGGTTGCTTCTTCTAATTTTGCATCAGCCATTTTGTTGGAAACCGGGTTGAGTTTTTTGGGCTTTGGTGCCCAACCCCCCATGCCAAGCTGGGGAAGCATGATTAAGGAACATTATGGCTATATTATTATGGATGCCGCTTATCTGGCTATTCTGCCAGGATTAGCCATTATGCTTACGGTTTACGCATTTAATGTTTTGGCCATTGGATTACGCGATGCTTTTGATGTAAAAGGACAGAATGTGACAGTTTAATCAGAATGATTTTTCGATTTAACGTTTATCTTTTTCTTTGATGCTTTTGCAAAGGGATTAAATTCTAGAGCTAAATCCAACCACCAATGTAATTCCTTGTTTTGATTTACAACATCTTCTGAGACAAGGATATAACCTTTCATTACTGTTGTTTTCATTACCATCTGCTCCCAGCCGTCTTTATCTTCTAATGTTGGTATGGTTTCTGGATCAAGCCTAAGCATGATTTTGTCCTTCATTACACCGATGCACATTTTTCCATCCACCATAAAAACTAAGCCACCAAACATCTCTTTCTCCTCAACATTTCGTAGTTGCATTAATTTCTCGGCTATTCTGTCGGCTAATAAATGATTGTATTTCTTCATTTGGTGTAAATGTCTTCGCTCGATAATTTGGTTACACCATTTTTCAGAAAGAAACTTTTTAATAGGGTAAATTTTTCAGTACAATTTTCACCAAGATTGAGTTTTTCAACATTTGATCTGAACTTCTGGCAATCAAAACAGATCTCAATGAAGTTATTTACATGTTTATTCTCGTCATAAAAAAGAATTCCGTTGTGCGGATCGTAGCATTTGAAGTTTGTAATTAATCTGTACTTAATTTTGGTTTTGAATCCATAATTAAAAATTAGATCGGTTAACTGATCTACCTCTTTTTGGGTAAGCACTTTTTCTTCGAGCACTAAACCGCTGTCTAAAACAGCATCCTTGATAGGAATTCGACTGACCATGAATGAGGTGGTATCTCTGAAAGAAATGATGGAGACTTTTGTAGCGCCTTTAAATGGAAACATTAATCTTCTTTTATCTACTGAATAGGTATTTCGCTTTAGGCATTTCGAACTGGCTTGAATTTGAGCATCATACTCTTCCAGCGTTAGTTTATGTCTTTTGGTCTGCTGTGCATTAGCGAAATTAACTAGGTACAAAAGTGATAGCATACAAATGAACTTGAGCATCGATTTATTAGGTTAATTGTTTAAAACTAATTTACTCAATCTATATCCGTTTAACAAAAATCTAGCGTTTATATTTAAATTTGCATCAATGTTGTTGAACTGTTATCAAGAAGAATTTTTAGAAGCTGGCTGTGATGAGGCCGGAAGAGGATGTCTTGCCGGACCGGTTTTCGCGGCTGCGGTAATTTTACCTAAGGATTTTAAATTTGAAGGTTTAAACGATTCAAAACAGTTAACCCATCAACAGCGTGATGAATTGCGCCCTATTATCGAACGAGAAGCATTGGCATGGGCAGTTGCCTCCTGCGATCATGAAGAAATCGATCGAATCAATATTTTAAATGCATCATTTTTAGCCATGCACCGAGCGATTGAAAAATTGCATACCCAGCCTCAGTATCTGGTAATTGATGGAAACCGATTTAAAGCCTTTCCCCAAATTCCACACAGCTGTATTATAAAAGGTGATGGGAAATATTTAAACATTGCTGCGGCATCTATTTTGGCCAAAACGCACCGCGATGAGTTTATGACCAATCTTCATATCGATTTCCCGCATTATAACTGGCAACAAAATAAAGGTTATCCAACAATTGCACACCGTAAAGCCGTTATCGAAATCGGTTTATCGCCATTCCATCGCAAAACTTTTAACGTTAGCGATCCTCAACTGGAATTGTTTTCAAAAAACGCCTAAATTTTCGTATTTTCACAACATTGTGAAGATTCTATTGATTACTAAGCGGGTTCCCTTTCCGCCAAATAGTGGTTATCCAATTGTGGTCTACAATACCATGAAAGGCCTGCTGCAACTTGGTGCAGATATTACTTTGTTTAGTCTAAACCCCATAAAAGGCAGAATAGATAGAGAAGAAATTTACGATCCGGTTTTCGACAAAATCAATTTCCACAGCTACGAACTCGATACAAGCGTTAATGTATGGTCGGCTTTTTTTAATATTTTTACCAACGAATCTTACAACGTTTCAAGATATTACAGCGAAGAAGCCGCTCGGCAGTTGGAAAACATCTTACGTGAAAATGTATTTGATATTATTCAATTTGAAGGACTTTTTGTAGTTCCTTACCTCGATGTAGTTAAAGAAAACAGCAACGCAAAGCTGATTTATCGTGCGCACAATATAGAATTTACTTTATGGGAAAGACTTTCTCATTCCGAAAGTTTTTTAATTCGCAGAAAATATCTGGCCTTTCTTGCCCAACGTTTAAAAGCTTACGAAACAGATCAGATTAACAGATTTCATCAAATATTTGCCATTAGCGAACCCGATCGGCAAAGCATTTTAAGATTTGGTTGCGAAATACCAATGTCAGTTTTCCCAGTTGCTATAGATTTTGATCGGTATAAGGTTGATAAAAGTAAAACCAGTTTCCCTACCTTGTTTCATTTAGGAGCGATGGATTGGAGGCCCAACCAAGAAGGGCTAGAATGGTTTTTGGATGATATTTGGCCTGATATTGAAAAATTAAACAAGGATTTGAGGTTTTATATTGCAGGAAAACATATGCAAAGGCATTTCTTCGAATACGATTCTGATAATTTAATTGTTGAAGGAGAAGTTTTCGACGCGATAGAATTTATGAATTCGAAAGCCATTATGATTGTTCCCTTGATTTCTGGAACGGGTATGCGGGTGAAAATAATCGAAGGTATGGCGATGAAAAAATGCATTATTGCCACTACTACTGCCGCTGAAGGCATAAATTGCAAACATGGCCATGACATTTTAATTGCAGATTCTGCCGATGAATTTTACCGTTCTATACTGCAGTGCATCATCAACCCAAAAAAATGGATGGAGATTGGTGACAATGCCAGAAAAACAGTTGAAAATGATCACGGAATCCATTTGATTACGACTAAAATGTTGAAGATTTACGAAGGTTTGGTAAGTGCGTAATCGAAAGCCTGCTCATCTTCGTAAGAAATAGGGAGATAAAATAGAGGCTTTGCCCTTTAACATAATAAACCCATGCCAGCATTAAATGCGATATTTTATTTTCGAAATCTTTACAACTCCCTTCAAAATTTCCCGTAAAATTTCGCCTTTTTCTTAGTACTTTTGCCCGCAAGAAAACGAAGAATGAAAAACACCGCATTAACTGAAAAACACATCGCTTTAGGCGCTAAAATGGTTCCATTTGCAGGTTACAATATGCCTGTTACTTACGAGGGTATAAACGCAGAACATGCAACTGTTCGTAATGGAGTTGGTGTTTTTGATGTTAGCCACATGGGCGAATTTATTTTGAAAGGCGAAAATGCCTTAGATTTAATTCAACGTGTAACCAGTAATGATGCATCAAAATTATATGATGGAAAAGTTCAATACTCTTGCCTGCCAAATAAAGAGGGCGGTATTGTAGATGACCTTTTGGTTTATCGCATTGATGAGAAAAGTTATATGCTGGTTGTTAATGCCTCGAATATCGAAAAAGACTGGAACTGGATTCAGCAGTTTAATGATAAAGATGTAGAGATGCACAACATTTCTGATAAAACATCTTTATTGGCTATCCAGGGGCCAAAAGCTGCTGATGCTTTACAAACCTTAACTGATGTCGATTTGGCATCGATGGAATACTATACTTTTGTTAAAGGTAACTTTGCTGGAGTAGATAACGTGGTAATTTCGGCTACAGGTTATACAGGTGCTGGAGGTTTTGAAATCTACTTCGATAACGAACACGCTGATAAAATCTGGGATGCCATTTTCGAAGCAGGTAAAGCGTATAACATTAAGCCGATTGGTTTAGGTGCCCGTGATACTTTACGTTTGGAAATGGGTTTCTGTTTATACGGCAACGATATAGATGATACAACTTCGCCAATTGAGGCCGGTTTAGGCTGGATTACAAAATTTACCAAACCTTTCACAAACTCTGAAGCTTTACTTGCGCAAAAAGAAGCTGGGATTCAAAAGAAATTAGTTGGTTTCGAAATGATTGATAGAGGTATTCCTCGCCATGATTATGAAATTGCCGATGCTGAAGGAAATATTATTGGTAAAGTAACCTCGGGTACTCAGGCACCATCCTTGCAAAAGGCCATAGGTATGGGTTATGTGGCTAAAGAATTTGCTAAAGAAGGTTCTGAAGTTTTCATTCTAATCCGTAATATGCCAATTAAGGCCAAAATTGTTAAGTTTCCTTTTTATAAATAGGGCTTAGGGTTTAGGGCTGAAACACCCAAAACTTTAACCTTATGCCTTCAACCTTTTTTCTTGTGTCAAAAAAAATAGAAGTTTGTTTAACGCCTGCTCTAATCGATTTGTACGATATCGAAGAAAGCATTGTAGTGGTTATTGATATTTTAAGAGCAACATCGTCTATAACTTATGGAATAGATAATGGTGCAGAAGCCATAATTCCAGTAGCCAATATTGAAGATTGTTTAGCTTACGCTGATAAGGGTTTTTTACTTGCGGCAGAACGCAATGGAGAAGTTGTGGCAGGTTATGATTTTGGTAATTCTCCTTTCTCTTACACCAAAGAAAAAATTGGTGGGAAAACAGTTGTACTGACCACAACCAACGGAACAAAAGCACTACATTTAGCCCAAAAAAGAGCTTATCAAGTTGTTATTGGCTCATTTTTAAACCTCGATTCGCTTTGCGATTATTTAAAAGCCCACAATAAAAACGTGCTTTTATTGTGTGCAGGTTGGAAAGATCAGTTTAATTTAGAAGATACATTATTTGCCGGAGCAGTGGTAGAAAATCTACGTAAAAGCTTTGAGCATTTTGATGATTCTAGCGTAGCTGCCGAAGATCTGTACGCTTTAGCCAAAGCTGATTTAAGGAAATATCTACATAAATCCTCACACAGCCACAGACTTGCGCAATTGAATATAGAAGAAGATGTTGTTTTTTGCCTGCAGTTAAATATCTGTAAAACAATCCCTGTATTGGAGGGTGAAAAATTGGTGAGACTAAAACCCTAAACTTTCTAAAAGGATCTTAACAATAAACAGGAAAGTAGATGTTTGTCTACGATGTTTAGACTAATAAATAGTGCCTTAACGTTTGGAAGACAAAGCCTCTTTTAAGGGTTTGGGCGTAATCAGCTCCCGAATTGTAGGACTATTTTTAATTACATTTAAAGCCTCTTCGTGTGCCAGCCAATAAATATCTTCAGCACGTTTCATATCGAAGGTACTAATGGCACCCAGGCCTTTTGGCTCAATTAACACATTACAGAATTTAGCTTTACGCTCCATATCGTGGTTAATGGACATAACGCCGGCTCGGCCCATTAAATTGGTAATTCCTGTAATTTTATCAACGGGTTTTAAATGGTTGCAGGAAGATCCAATTATAAAATCGCATTCATCCATCAAGGGTTCAACGGGGAAGTTGTTTAAAATTCCACCATCAACATACATTTGTCCGTCGATCATTATGGGTTTAAAAATCCCCGGAATACAACTTGAAGCGTGTATTGCTCTAATTAATGGTCCTTTAGTGAAATAGATTAATCGGCCTTCGCTGAAATTAACCGCGGCAATGGTTAGTGGTATTTTTAATTTTTCAATACTATCTTCCGGGAAATATTCCTTTAAAATTAGTGAAGTATTTTCGATGTTAATTAAACCAAGAGAACCAACTGCCGGACGAACAAATCGCCAGAGTTTGGTTTTCAAAAAAATGTTTAAACCTTCTTCTGGATCAATACCAGCGGCAAAGAAAGCGCCAGCAATTGCCCCGGCACTTGTTCCACTAATGTGACTAAAGGTAATGCCCAAATTGCTAAATGCTTTAAGAACGCCTAAATGCGCTATCCCTCTTATTCCTCCGCCTGATAATACGATGCCAACTTTCATTTATGTAGATCTGAGATGTAGCTATTAGATTTTAGAACGGTTAATTGTTACAATTTGTTTTACCTAATCTCCTAAGGTAAGACTTATAACATCCAACTTTTAAGCTATTTCTGTTTAGGTTTATATTTCGATTGATTTAAAATTTTCTGTCCGTCGTTATCAGCCATTAATTGCTGTAGCGTAACCTCTGGGTGTGTTTCCATATATTTTCTAACGATTTGCCAGCCTGTAAAAATGCCCAATTTTGGGGCAGAATTTCGGTCTTCGCCTAAGCCTGGTGTAAAAGGACCTTCAGCCAAATAAACCTGAATTTTTTGATAATCGGTTTCGTAAAGCGAATTGTTTTCTAAGAAATATGCCCATATATCGCCTTCGTAAGTTTTTGCCCAATCGAGTTGTTTGGTTGTGTAGCCTATTTTTATGGAATCAGCTGTGTTTTCTGGTAAAACCTGATCTAAAAAGTATAAAATTTTGCCTTGAAAGATCATTTTTGATAGGAGTGTTCTGTTTTCATCGGGCTCTGCAAAAAGTTCTTCATGCGCATAAGTTTCCGCAACTCTTGGTACAATATATTCTGGCGCAAAACGTCGCGATAAATACAACGGAACGCTCTGAATAATCGCCCTGTAAAACTTACTGTCTTTGCCCAGAAACATATCCAAGCCAATGCCCAAATAATTATCGCCCACAGGCATCTGATAAGAAAAGCCTGAAACGAAAGCTATAAATTTTGGAATCTTTGCTTTGGGATAATAATATTTAATGTATTTAAATGTTTCTGTTAAGCCTTCTTCCTGTTTTTTTAAATCAGGATAAACCGTATTAACTTCTTTTGTTAAATCTGTATAGGCTTGATCTTTGTAAAGTGTTTCTAAAACAGTTTGATTATCGTATTCTGGAGTACCAACCATTTTATGGATGTAATCGTCATAAAATAAGCCATAACTTTTGCTGAGAAAATCGTTGGTTTGCGTTAGGCTTTTTCCTTTCCCATTATAGAGCTGTTGATCAAACCTTTCGACCCTTATTTTGAGGTTAACATTGCTTACATCCGGTCTGTTACTTTGCTTGCACGAAATAAATATGATAGCAAAAAGAAAAAATAGATAAATTTGGCTGTGTTTTACGTTATACATCATGTACAACAAATATAATCACATAAAGCATGAAAAAAATATCGGCTATTTTAATTTTAACATTTTTAAGTTTTGGCGCTTGGGCACAAAATTCACCCTTAACCAATTATGGTTTTAGGTTGGGTTTAACTGCAACGCCAACAATTGGCTGGATAAAACCCGAACAGGGAAAAACCAATGGCGTTTCGTTAGGCTTTTCTTATGGCTTAATGGGCGATTTTAACTTCGCACCGAATTATAGTTTTTCTACTGCCTTAACGGTAACTACTGTAAACGGTAAAAGTACTGAGGCAGACCCTCTTTATATTAAAAGCTTGGATAATGCGGCCAACCCGAATATCCCCGTAGCTTACGATTTAAAATACAGAATTCAATATCTGGAATTGCCTTTAACCATAAAGCTAAAAACCATTAAAGCCGATGGTAAGCGATATTATGGTCAATTTGGATTATCAAATTCCTTTATGTTAAGTGCCAAGCAGGATGCTGTTAGTGGAAGCACTAAATTAGAAAACGTAAACATTTCGGATTATACAAAATTTTATCGTGCAGGATTGGTAATTGGTGGAGGTGGAGAATTTGATATTTCTGGCAATACCAGTATTGTTGCCGGCTTAACTTTTAACAATGGATTTACGAATATTACAACAGATAAAAATAGGAATGTTAAAAATCATTACCTAGCCCTTAACTTTGGTGTTTTCTTTTAATCCTGATCCGATATTCATTACCCTGATACAATAAACATGAAAATAGCGCTTGCACAACTCAATTATCACATTGGAAATTTTGAGGCAAATACAAAAAAAATAATCGAGCATATTGCTTTGGCTAAAGCGAAGGGAGCCGATTTGGTTGTTTTTGCAGAATTGGCCATTTGTGGTTATCCACCGAGAGATTTTTTGGAGTTTGATGAGTTTATCTCGCTTTGCGATGATGCGACCAAAGAGATTGCAAAACACTGTATGGATATTGCCTGTATTGTGGGTTTGCCAATAAAAAATGATGTTTTGCAGGGTAAGGATTTATTTAATGCAGCCTACTTTATTGAGGATGGAAAAGTTAAAGCCATAACCAAAAAGGCACTTTTACCTACCTATGATGTTTTTGATGAGTACCGTTATTTTGAGCCCGCAACCACGTTTCAATGTATAGATTTTAAAGGCAAAAAGATTGCGTTAACCATTTGTGAGGATTTGTGGAACATTAATGATAATCCACTTTATGTATCTAATCCAATGGATGAGTTGATTAAAGAGCAACCCGATGTTATGATCAATATTGCGGCCTCTCCATTCTCCTACACGCATGATGATGAACGGATAAAAGTGCTTTCAGATAATGCCAAAAAATATCATTTACCTGTTTTTTATGTAAACCAGATTGGTGCACAAACCGAAATTATCTTCGATGGTGGTTCTTTGGTTTTTGATGCAGAAGGTGAAATGAAGGCCGAAATGAAATATTTTGAAGAAGATCTTCAGGTTTTTGATTTGGAAGAAGTAGAAAATGTTCGCAATAAGTATCCTAAGCCAGAGCGGTTAAAAGATATTGAACAGATCCATGATGCATTAATTTTAGGTATTCAAGATTATTTCAGGAAATCGGGATTCAGTAAGGCAGTTCTAGGTTTATCTGGCGGAATAGACTCTGCTGTGGTTTGCGCCTTGGCCTGTAGAGCACTCGGAGCCGAAAATGTTATGGCTGTTTTAATGCCGTCAAAATTCTCGTCTGATCACTCTGTACAAGATGCTTTGGATTTAGCCAACAACATTGGCTGTATGCATGAAATTGTTCCAATAAAAGAAGCTGCAGAAGCTTTTGATAGTATGCTTGCCCCAGCTTTTAAAGGTTTGCCTTTTAATCTGGCAGAAGAAAATATCCAAGCTCGGATTCGCGGAACAGTTGTTATGGCTATGAGCAATAAATTTGGATACATTTTGCTTAATACATCGAACAAAAGTGAATGCGCAGTGGGTTATGGAACACTTTATGGCGATATGTGCGGTGCAATTGGCGTAATCGGCGATGTTTACAAAACCCAGGTTTTCGAACTTGCCAAATACATTAATCAGGAGAGCGAAATTATTCCGATCAATACCATAGTAAAACCACCATCAGCAGAATTAAGGCCTGATCAAAAAGATTCTGACTCACTTCCTGAATATGATATTCTGGATAAAATCTTATATCAACATATCGAATTAAAACAAGGCTCGGCTTCGATTATTGCACAGGGATTTGATGAAAATCTTGTTAAGCGGATTTTACGAATGGTAAATATCGCCGAGTTTAAACGCTATCAAACCCCACCAATACTAAGAGTTTCGCCAAAAGCATTTGGTATGGGAAGAAGAATGCCAATTGTGGGCAAATATATGATATAAGTCAAAAGAAATGGGCGGGCTTTATTTCCGTAGGTACTTAGTTTTAAGTAATTTAGACCTACAGTTAACGCTCGTTCCTCATGGTTTCATTCCCAAACAAGCTCACCGAAGAGATGCGTCAAAAAATTTTTGAGCATCAAGCTTCCTTTAATTTAATTTCTGGTGTCGTTATCCTTCATGATATTCGCGATTGGTCGATCGTGTTTATGAGTGAGCGAGGATTAAATGATTTGAAAATCTCGGAAGAGGAGCTTTATTCCATGACGAATGAAACCTATCATGCGAGGTTTTTCAATGCTGATGATGCTGCGGACTATGTACCGAAAATTAGTGCATTAATGCAAAAGAATAGCGATACAGCTACTGTAAGTTTTTATCAGCAACTAAAATTTCCGGATTCTCCGCAATGGCGATGGCATTTGTCCAGTATAAGGATTTTTATGCGGGATGATGATGGTAAGCCCTTAATAACCATTACCATTTCGATTCCTGTTGATGCCATGCACCATATGGCTGCCAAGGCCGATCGGCTTTTAGAAGAGAATAATTTTTTAAGAAACAATTACACAAACTTTTCAAAGCTTAGCAAAAGAGAACAAACCATTTTACGCGAAATCGCTTTGGGCAAGAGCTCAATAGAAATTGCCGATGAACTTTGTATTTCACCAACAACTGTAGATACGCATAGAAGAAATATTAGGGAGAAATTAAATACCAAATCATCATTCGAGATTTCGAAATATGCGAGAGCTTTTGATTTGATATAAAAAACCTCGACAGTCTAATGATAAACTGTCAAGGCTCGTTTTATATTAAACTAAAGTAGCATCAACAGAAATTGTTGTATCTAATAATTTGGAGATTGGGCAATTTTTTTCAGCATCTGCAACCAACTCATCGAATTTTTCTTTTGATAAACCGGGAACTGTTGCTGTTAAGGTTAAATGAGATTCGGTGATTTTACCTTGTGCCGGATCTAAGTTAATAACACATTTAGTTTCTAAGTTTTCTGCGGTAAAACCTGCTTCGTCAATTTTAAATGATAAAGCCATAGTAAAACAACCTGCATGTGCTGCCGCAACTAATTCCTCAGGGTTTGTACCAACGCCTTCGGCAAATCGAGAGCCAAAAGAGTATTGAGTATTATTTAATGTAGTACTTTGGGTAGTTAAATTACCTTTACCTTCTTTACCAGATCCTTGCCAAACGGCTGTTGCATTTCTTTTCATTTTGAGGGTTTTATTTATTGATTTATGTTAAATTTTAAACACCTAAATATAAATATATGTTTGTTGTTAAAATGCAATTATAATATTAAGAATTTGTGTTTATTTAGGCTTCGGTTGATTCAGTTTCTTCTATTTGAGGTTCTTTTCTGATCATCTGCGCTTTTAACGATTGAATCAATAAAATGCCTACACCAACCATGATGGAGATGTCGGCAAAATTAAAAACACCCGTTTGGAAGATATAAAAATCCATGTGCATAAAGTCTGTCACCGAACCGTGAACTATGCGGTCATACAGATTCCCGATTCCTCCTCCAATTAAAAAACATAGCGCAATTTGCATGGTTTTAGAAATGTTTGGCTTTGTATAAAGAAAATATAATCCAAAGCCCAAAACAAGCATTGGCAGTCCTGATAAAAGAATGAGCCTAAATACATAGGGCATATCATCGCCGAGGCTTAAAAAAGCACCACTGTTTTCGACCTTTGTAAGGGTAAAACGATCTTTTATAATACTGATGTGTTCGTATTCGCTTATTTTATTGCGAACAATATTTTTAGATACTTGATCACAACCGATATTTAATAATAAAAGGAGTGTTAGGATAATTAATCTAATTGAATTTTTATTTGCCATCTTATAATTTTTATCCTTTTTGAGCGGGTTTACCTACCCATTTCTTACAAGGAATAATTAAAGCGATTAATATAGCTAAAGCACTTAACAGTTTTGCAATTACATCTCCGCTTTTAACGTAAAAGGTAATTTCATCATTTAAATTAATATCGGCTTTTAGCGCTGTTCTGGTCCACCATTGGGTTCTTTTAACTACATCGCCTCGTTGATTAATGAAGCAGGAAATTCCTGTATTTGCCGATCGTGCAACATCCCGATGCGTTTCTATGGCACGTAATTTCGCATACATTTCATGCTGATCTTTACCCGAAGTATTGCCCCACCAGCCATCGTTGGTAATGATTGCAATAAACTGGGCACCGCTTTTAACCGATTTGCCAATCCAATCTCCCCATAAACTTTCGTAGCAGATAACCGGAGCAACACCTATTCCGCTCTGTGCATAAAGAACACTTGGCTCTTCCTGCCAGCCCCAGCCGCTTACGCTCCCCCCGAGTTGCGAAAATACCCCATCCATAAAAGAGAAAACTTTTGGGAAAGGCATTTTTTCGGCACCTGGTACGAGTTTCGATTTATGGTAAAACTGAACATTTGCGGAGTTTTCTACCTGCATTGCGGTATTAAAATTATCAAGATAGAAGCCCTGATCTGGATAGTGCTTTGCTGATACTGTTTTCTTGTCCGGATAGATTTTAATTGTTTCAATTCCGGTAACCAATGTTCCGTTTTTGTACTTGCTTAAGAAGTTTTGCAACGAAATAAAATCGGGATTGCTGCGGATTCTATCCTCATCAGCATAATTTGGAATTGCCGTTTCCGGCCAAATGAAGTACTCTGTATTGGTTTGTCCAACGGAATCAGAGAGGTGCGTTAGTATGCTAATCTGTTCAGAGGTTGGAATGTTTTCTAGTTTTTGGTAAGGATCGATATTGGGCTGAACGACAACTACATTGGATGGAGTGCCCTGTTGAGTTGCAGTATAATATTTTGATAAAGAAATTCCAGCTGGAATAATGACAATTAAAACCCATATCAAAATCGGTCTTAGTTTTTGATAACCGGTTTCGGATTTGAGTTTTTTGTAGGCCTCAAAGGCTAAAATATTGCTAAGTAAAATCCACAACGAACCGCCGTAAACTCCTGTATAATCATACCATTGTGCCAATTGATGCATGGCTGCCAAGCCATTGCCCAAAGTCATCCATGGGAAAGCCAAATCCCAAGTCTGCTGCAAATATTCTAGGGCAATATAAAAAGAAACTAATCCCACATAGGCTAAAGTTTTACTTACATATTTACCCAAGCGATAGTATAACCAAAAGGCAAATGTCATTAAGAGTGCACCTAATCCATAAGGGATAAGAGAAACAGGAATGGCAGTTTCCCAACCATTATAAGCACTTATTGCGTTGAAAACCCAATAAATGGAAGCCGTATTCCAAATTAAAAAGGTTAGTCCTGCTGTTAAAAATATTTTTCTACCGGCTTTCCTAACATCGCTTTTAGCAATATTATCTAATGCAATAAACAAAGGTACCAATCCAATTAACAACAGCGGTGCTGTAAATGGCATGGGTGGCCAAGCTAGCCAAAGTAATAGTGCGCTTAATAAAGCGAGTAGATACATTTGTTTTTTGTTCATTAGAAAATTATCCTTTGGAACTTGGCCGTCATGCTGAATTTATTTCAGCATCTTAATCGCTATTTCTATAGGTTTACAATTATTCCAAAGAAAGAAATAAGTCATCCCAATTTGGGTTCTTTTCATTTATTAAATTTATTTTCCAAGCCCGTTTCCAGTTTTTTAATTGTTTCTCTCTTATAATGGCTTCTTCTATAGAACTAAATTGTTCAAAGAATACCAAGAGGTTACAATTGTATTTGGCAGAAAATGAATTTGGATAATATTTTTCCTTATGTTCTTTTATTCTAAAATATAACTCTGAAGTTACGCCAATATAAAGGACTGTGTGTTTGAAATTACTTAAGATATAAACACATCCTCCTCGTTCCATTTTATTTTTTATTAAAATATCCACTAAGACCCTGAAATAAATTCAGGGTGACGGACGCTTTAAAATATCTACAAACTATCTAAAATATTCGCTTTTTTGGCTTCGTATTCTTCCTGAGTAATCAAGTGTTTATCGTAAAGGTTTTTTAGTTTACGCAACTTCAAAGTCGTTTCATCTTCTGGTTCCTCTACAACTTCAGCAATCTGAATTACAGGCTGTTCAGGCTCTGATGTTTGTTCTGCAATTTCTGCAAATTGTTGTGGTGCCGAATAATTTACCGCAGCTGCTGAAGCTCGGTTTTCTTCAAGCAATTGTTGCCTCATCATTTCTTTGTAAGCTTCCAATTGCTCGTTAGCGGCTTGATGTAATTTTCTAGCCTGAACTTTCGGGATAAATTCGGTTACAATGTTTTCGCCATGTTGAGGTACACAGATAAATTTTGAACCAAAAAATTCTTCTTTAAACGAAACCTCCTTAATGCTTTTCCAAGAAATATCCTTAAAATTCATGGTTAAGCCTAAATTTCCTGGTTCACAATAAAAAATTCTTTTGTTTGAAATGGCAATGCTATCTGGCAACAAGTTAACCGCAGGTTTTTTTTGTACGGCTAAATATAAAATCTCCTCGCCTGTAGTTAAAAGATCGTTTAATTTTCCAATAACCTTTTCAACCGCTTTTGGGTCTTGTTCGTCACTTAAAAATCTATCTATGCTAATCATATTTTTAAAATTGTGTGTGTTAATTTACGATGTTATTCGTACTATTCATCCTTGTACCTTGCTCTTTTATCCTTGTTCTTTGCTCCTTGTTCTTTCCCCGCTATGCAAATTACAAATTCTCCTTTTAAAGTGTTGGTTTCAAAATGTGTTTTTATTTCAGTCAACGTTCCACGAACAGTTTCTTCAAACATCTTGGTTAATTCTCTACTAACCGATGCCTGTCTATCCGCACCTAAATACTGTGCAAACTCTTCTAAAGTTTTTAATAAACGGTGCGGACTTTCATAAAGTATAATTGTACGATCTTCTTCAGCAAGTTTCTTAAATTTAGTCTGCCTACCTTTTTTAACAGGAAGAAATCCTTCAAAGCAAAAGGCATCTGCCGGTAAGCCAGAATTTACTAAGGCAGGTACAAAAGCAGTAGCCCCAGGCAAGCATTCTACGTCAATTTCATTTTTAATCGCTTCGCGAACAAGAAAAAAACCAGGGTCAGAAATTGCAGGTGTTCCGGCATCTGATATTAATGCAATTTTTTGCCCTTCGTTTAAAAACTTGATAATCTCAGATGTTGCCTTATGTTCGTTATGCTGATGATGTGAAAATACTTTTTTATCAATGCCAAAATGTTTAAGCATCGGGGCACTGGTGCGGGTATCTTCAGCTAAAATTAAATCGCACTCTTTTAAAATCCGGATCGCCCTAAAGGTCATATCCTCTAGGTTGCCTATTGGTGTAGGTACGAGAAATAGTTTGCCATTCATCAATTTCAGATTTTAGATTTACGAAGTACGATTGGAAGTGGCATATAAAAATCCAAAATCGTAACTCGTAATTCGTAATTCAATCTTATCTTTGCTAAAAATTAAAATAATGCTGCAAGTTAACTATATCCGCGAAAATAGAGAGAAAGTTTTAGAACGTTTAAGTATCCGTAATTTTAAACAACCAGAATTGGTAGATGAGATCATTAAAATTGATGAAGATCGCCGCCAAACCCAAACCTCTTTAGACAGTCTTTCTGCAGAAGCGAATGCGGCCGCTAAACAGATCGGCGATTTAATGCGTGCAGGTAAAAAGGATGAAGCAGAAGCTATAAAGGCTCAAACTACAAGTCATAAAGAAAACATTAAGAACCTAACAGAAAAGTTAACAGAGTTGGAAACAGCGCAGTTTAACTTAGTTGTGCAGTTGCCAAACTTGCCTTATGATTTAGTTGCAAAAGGCTCAACAGCCGAAGAAAACGAAGTTGTTTATTTACATGGCACACCTGCAGCATTACCCACCAAAGCCTTGCCACATTGGGAATTGGCTGCTAAATATGATATAATCGATTTTGAATTGGGGGTTAAGATAACTGGTGCAGGTTTTCCAGTTTATAAAGGAAAAGGTGCTAGATTACAGCGTGCGTTAATTAATTTCTTTTTAGATCATGCTACAGCGGCAGGATATAAAGAAATGCAGGTGCCACATTTGGTTAATGCGGCTTCTGGTTTTGGAACCGGGCAATTGCCAGATAAAGAGGGACAGATGTATCACTCAACTGTTGATGATTTATATCTGATTCCAACGGCGGAAGTTCCGGTTACCAATCTATATCGTGATGTAATTGTTAAGGAAGAAGATTTGCCGATTAAAAATACAGCTTATACGCCTTGTTTTCGTAGAGAAGCAGGTTCTTATGGCGCTCATGTACGTGGCCTAAACCGTTTGCACCAATTTGATAAAGTAGAAGTTGTGCAGATTACGCACCCAGATAAATCTTACGAAACTTTGGAAGATATGAGCCAATACGTTCAATCTTTATTGCAGGAACTGGGTTTGCATTATCGCGTTCTGCGCTTATGTGGTGGCGATATGGGCTTTACATCGGCCATGACTTACGATATGGAAGTTTGGAGCGCAGCACAGGAGCGTTGGTTAGAGGTATCGTCAGTATCAAACTTCGAGACCTATCAAGCTAATCGATTAAAATTAAGGTACAAAGGTAAAGAGGGTAAAGCTCAATTGGCACATACATTAAATGGCAGCGCTTTGGCCTTGCCTCGTATTGTGGCTTCAATCTTAGAAAACTACCAAACCGAAAATGGAATTAAAATTCCAGAGGTGTTGGTAAAATATACTGGCTTTGATATGATTGATTAGTATAAAAAAATCGTCGTTCCTCGCAATGACGAAAAAGTCCGGCCAACAAAAAGCTTTGCATCACTGCAAAGCTTTTTGTTTTTATAGATAGATGTAATTTGTATTCTGATTACAAAATCAAGATCAATAATAAGATGATGATAATGATTGCACCAACTGAAAGATACACACCGCCAGATACTGCACGAGCTTGATTTTTCATCTCTCTTAATTCTTTACGCAAAGCCTTACGTTCTGATTGTGTTAAGTTAGATTTATCCATGTCTCTAATCTCTTCGACACGGGTTTTAATTCTTTCTAATTGAGCCGATTGTTCAGCTGTTAACTCAGTAGGATTTTTTGCAGGCTTAGCAGCTTGAGCTGAATTAAAACTAATGCCTAATGTAAAAATCAGGGCTAAAGTGTAAATGAATTTTTTCATAATATTTTAATTTTTAGTGTTCTTTCCATACATAACAAAAAACCTACCAAAATGTGTTGGTAGGTTTTTAAAAAGAATTATTTTAAATGTTAAATCATCTATTTGATTTCAAAAACGGCATTTACTGTAAAATTCAGCTTAATTTTTTTGAAATCTATTTCTGGTGCAGCTTCTGTATCTGCTACGGCAGATTTCATCATGTAGTTTCTATAAACAGGTTGTATAACATTGTCGCCACCATCCTGTATTTCAATTACACCAGCTAACTTATTGCCAAGTGCCTCCACCATGTAAGTTGCTTTATCTTTAGCGGCCAATAAAGCTTTAATTTTGAGCTCCTTTTTTAAAGTTTCAATTTTCGAGTAATCATAACTTTCTATGTTGGTGCTTACAATTCCTTTGGCATCAATATCATCTAATATCCCATTGAATTTGTTTAAGTCGCTTACTTTTAGTCTGTATTGTTTGCTCGCCAAAAAATCTGGATTTTTCTTTTTCTCTGTGGCGTAATTCCAGCTGCTTAAATTGCTAATGGTTAAGTTTTCTTTGGCAATGCCGGCTTTTTGAACAGCTGCATAAAGTTGCTTTTCCAGGTCAGTAATTTCTACTTTTTTCTTTCCGTTTAAATATTCCTTAAGCGAAATGCTGATGTAAATAATATCTGGTGTAACCTCGGTTTCTGCCGATCCGCTTACGCTAATCTTTTTGCGTAAATCTACTTGTTGGGCCATCACTGTTGATAAACCTAAAAATGCAACGAGTGCAATTGCTATTAACTTTTTCATAATGTATTTTCTTTGTGTGTACTGTAATGATGTATACAGCGCACAAATTCCACACCGAGATTGAAATATTTTTATTTTTTTTTGGAAACGAATGTTAGAAATCAATGCAAAAGGTTGTCCATCAAGACCCATTTTAGAAATAATCCTGGTTAATGTTAATTGGGGTTTAACATGCTGTACGCTGTATCCCCGATGAAAAATTAGGAGATGCCCCTCCATTATTGTCAAGGATAGCAATCTAAAAAGCTAAAACTGCATTTTTTACAGGACCAAGATTAGTCTCTTTCTAAAATTAGAAAAGCTTAGTTCAATTAATAAGAATTAGAAAGAAAAATTATGCGCAAGGTTTTATTCTTAAATAGACGGAATTATAAATGGTTATAAAACCTAGCGCAGCAGAACAAATTTTCTGCAAAATTTTAATCATGTTTTGCAATATGAGATTGCAAAAAGAGAATTGGATGGTGTTAAACCTTCGATACTTTAACAGCAGTTGGGCCTTTTTGTCCCATTTCCACTTCAAAAGTTACTTTATCGCCTTCTTTAATTTGAGTTACCAAACCATTAGCGTGAACAAAAATACTATCTTGAGTTTCAGTGTTTTTGATAAAACCGTAACCTTTGCTATCGTTAAAGAAAGTAACTGTTCCTTTTTTAACCGGGTTTTCGTCGATTATATCTTCTTGTCTTGTAATACCAATTTGCACATCCTCAATATTGAATACTTTCTTCTTTTTAGGATCTGGTGGAGTAGACGAAATGTTACCATTTTCATCAACGTATGCAAACATTTCTTCTAGAGCTAAACCTTTTTTTGCGTTAGATTGACGCTCTTCTTTTTTCTCTTGTTTGTCTTTTTGTTTTTTTAATCGTTTTTTTTCGTTCTCTTTTTTACTGTACGTTGCTTGAGATTTAGCCATATTTTATTTAATTGTTTTGTTTTATGCGTGATGAGTGCGTGGGAATTATACAAATATAACAATACTAAAGCATAAATACGATTTTATTCCAGCTTGTGATGCATTTCAATAGGTCAGCCCAATGACATAACTTTTATATTTACAGCAAGTTAAGTTTATAAAACAACTAAATTTATCTCTTTTCCCAGTTTGCTTTATCAACCTGATAAATAAAATTTAATTTTATTGGTTCACCGTAATAAGCAACTTCTAGCTCGCCAATTTTCGATGCACCTAATTTTTCAGTCGCCTTTTGCGATCTGAAATTTGTTGCACCAATATGTAAGATTATTTTATCTACGAACTGGAAGGCATAATCCAGCATTAATTTTTTTAAGGCAGCATTGTGGCCCTTACCCCAAAAATCTCTTCCTATAAAGGTATAACCTACTGCTACAGAATTATTTTCTTCATCCAATTCGTAATACCTCGAACTGCCAACAACATTGCCGGTTTGCTTATCGTAAACAATAAACGCTCCACCAGATTCTATAGCGCCTTTAAAAAAGGTTTGAAATACATCTCTTTGGTAACGATTCTTGTTTGGATGTTGTTCCCAAACCATAGGATCGGAGGCTACTGCATATAAAGCTTCAAAATCTTCCTCTTTAAGGGGAACAACTTTGATTACTTCATTTTCTAAGGTAGGCTGTAAATCGAAAATCATATTACTTTACATTAAAAACGGCCGGCGAAAACGCCAGCCGTTATGTTTAATTTATTGTTTAGACATCATTTCTCTATTTCGCATGATCCAGTCGAAATGACGAATTTAATTAGTCTACCAATCCTTCAATGGCTACAACTTCATTTGCTTCTTTTTGATAATCAACCTGATCAACTTCGAAACCGAATAAACTTAAGAAATCGGATCTATATCCAGCTAAATCGCCAATAGCAGGTAAAGTTTCAGTTGTTGCCGCTTTCCAAAGTTCGGCAACTTTAGTCTGAACATCTTCACGCATTTCCCAGTCATCAATTCTAATTCTACCTTCTTGATCTACAGGAACAGGACTTCCTGTGTATAATCTATCGGCATATAAACGTTGTATCTGCTCTATTGTTCCTTCGTGTATTCCCTCGGCTTTCATCACTTTGTACAACAACGAAATGTATAATGGAATTACCGGAATAGCCGAGCTTGCTTGTGTAACCAATGCCTTATTTACAGAAACATAGGCTTTTCCATCAATATCCTTTAATTTATCGCTGATTTTAAAGGCAGTTGCCTCTAAGTCATCTTTAGCTCTGCCAATTGTTCCCTTACGATAAACTGCTTCGGTTAAAGCTGGGCCGATGTAAGAATAAGCTACTGTAGTTGCGCCTTCGGCCAATAGGTTTTCAGCTTTTAAAGCATCAATCCACATTGCCCAATCCTCGCCACCCATTACCGCAACTGTATTTGCAATATCTTCTTCGTTAGCAGGTTCGATAGAAATCTCCGATACGTTGCCGGTGTGGAAATCTACTGTTTTGTTTGTATAGGTTCCGCCGATAGGCTTTAATGTAGAACGATGTAAAACTTCAGTATCTGGATGTTTTCTTACCGGAGAAGCCAAGCTATAAATTACCAAATCAACCTGACCTAAATCTGCCTTAATGGTGGCTATGGTTTTTTCTTTTATCTCTTTTGAAAAAGCATCGCCATTTATGCTTTTCGCATATAAGCCTGCAGCATGTGCTTCCTTTTCAAATGCAGCACTATTGTACCAGCCCGGAGATGCTGTTTTGCCTTCAGAAGGTGCTTTTTCGAAGAACACACCAATTGTTGAAGCGCCAGAGCCATAAGCAGCCGTAATTCTAGATGCCAAGCCAAAACCCGTTGATGCACCAATAACAAGTACTTTTTTAGGGCCATTAATAGCGCCTTTTGATTTTACATATTCAATTTGATTCTTTACGTTTTGAGCGCAGCCATCTGGATGTGCCGTTAAACAAATAAAGCCCCTCATTCTCGGTTCAATAATCATTTTGTCTTTGATTTTATGTTTTGTAATGTTCAATTTGCTAATGGATTAAATTATCATCCACCATCCAAATCTTTAACGAAGATAAATTTTTAATCGCTTTCCGCTAAATGAAATTTAAATAAAGCGTCTTTAAAAGCGGTAGATTGAATTATAAAATTTTGTGTTTATTATTTTTCCTTTATTTTCGCAGGTACAGATAAGCCGGATTTCCCCCTATGAAAAGAATATGTATACTCTTTGTAATGTGTTTATTTGCCTTTTTTAAGGTAAATGCACAAACTCAACATCAAAGTTCTGGATGGTTGTTTTTTTTAAATAGCACAAAGTTTAATGATAAATGGGGCTTACACCTAGATGTGCAGGTGCGTTCTGCAGATAACTGGGATTACGTTAGAAATACTTTATTTAGGCCAGGCTTAACGTATTACATTAGCAAGAATCAAAATGTTACTTTAGGGTATCTTCTTGCACAAACCTATTTTACAGATTTAAATCTTTTTGATACAACACCCGGTGTTGTTGTAAAATCTACAATAAACGAGCATCGCATTTGGGAACAATATATTCTCAATCATAAAATTAAATCGATATTTGCTGCCCACAGGTTTAGATTGGAACAACGTTTTGTAGAACGTAATTTTGTTGCGCCAAATACAGACCTCAATTATTTCTCTCAGCGTTTCCGTTATTTCTTTAGGTTGATTCAGCCTTTACAAAAACACAAGCAACGTTTACCAAGGGTGCTTTTGTTGCACTACAAAACGAAGTGTTTTTAAATATTCAGAATAAGGAAAAAGTAAACAATAGTGTATTTGATCAAAATAGATTATACATGGCTGCGGGCTATCGGTTTTCTAAATCATTTGATTTAGAAGCAGGATATCTAAATCAGGCACAACATGGGGCACAAAATAATACCATAAATAACGTAGCTCAATTGGCCATTTATACTCGGTTTTAACGATTTAAAGTCATATTAATTAGAGTTGTTTCTCCAAGTTGTTAAATATTTGTAAATCACGATGCTTTTTGCTCAATTTGCGCCGTGAAAAAAATTTCTATATTATTCTTGGCATTTTTATTTGGCAAGCGGATGCAAGCCCAAGAAATTAAAACCTCATCAGTAAATACAGAGCCTACTTCAAAAAGTTTATTCAATCCAGAACACAAAAGAAATTTTTCCCGTAAAGGCGATTTTTTTTTCCATTGGGGATATAATCATTCCTGGTACGATAAAAGTGATATCCGCTTTCAAGGGCCTAATTATGATTTTACGCTGAAAGATGTAGTTGCTCATGATAGACAATCGAAATTAAGCTGGGATTATTTAAACCCCGGTTTAATTACGGTACCTCAATACAATATTCGCATTGGTTATTTTATTAAAGATAATTACAGCATTTCCATTGGTTGGGACCATATGAAATATGTAATGGATATACCTCAAAAAGTTGCTATTACTGGGCATATTGGGGCAAATATTACTCCAGAGAATGTTCCAACAGGATCGTTGGCTGGAGATTATAACGGACAGACTATCGACGTAAAAGAAAGTATGTTAACTTTCGAACACACGGATGGATTTAATTATGCCAATATAGAAGTAGAGCGTTATGATGATATATGGGTTGCACCCGGCGGAAATACTTCATTAACCTTAGAAACAGGCCTGGGCGGCGGATTATTGGTGCCACGTTCTGATGTGCGGTTATTTGGCTTAGGCAGAAACAATCATTGGAATATTTCAGGTTACGGCATTTCTGCTAAAATTGGACTTAAATTTTACGTCTGGAAAAATGTTTACTTGCAAAACACAACCAAATTTGGTGCGACTAATCTAACACAGATCCATACAACGGGCTGGGATGAATATGATAAGGCCAGCCAAAAAATTAATTACATCGAAAACATGTGGGTAATTGGTGTGCAGTTTTAGTTTATAAATAAAATAATATTGATGGCTTCATTTGAGTAATACTCTTATAGAAGCCATTTTTATTTCGTGGGAAGCCGATTTTGTATGCCCATTTGATTTTCCGATATGGTAATTTAAAGGGGAAAAACATAATGTATGGAGCGTAATTATTGCACCAGATTTTAAATAAAAAAAGAAGGGCACATGAAACGAATCTCATGCGCCCAAATCTAAATTAACGCTCTCAGGGGCCAAGATAATAGCTTAGATCCGATCTACCAAATCTTTCTTAATATTTAACATTCCCAACTTATTGCCAATTTGTGTGGGATGTAAAAATTATCCAATTGGTATTGAATGATTTAAGTGATAATTAGCTTGTTTTATATTGTTGTAAAACTTTTAGTGGATGGTTGTTGCTTAAATTTAATGCGCTTTTTTCTACTCTTATAACCAGCTTAAAAGTATCGCCAACATTTTCATGATGCAAAACTGCCTGAGCGCCATACGCATATTCAAGCCTGTATTTAATGTTTTCTAGTCCAGATGAGAGCCCCTTTCTGTGCGGAAAAACTCTATTTGCATTAATGCTTTCTATAACCAGAGCATCATCATCGAGGTAAATACTCAATTCTGCCCTAACCGTATCGCTTTTCAAATCTCCGTGTTTAAACATGTTTTCGAGTACAGTTACCAAAACCAAAGGAATAAAAGCAAGCTCTTCAACATCTGGTGCATAAGCAAATCCGGTAAAAAGTTTTCCTTCTGTAATTCCGTGTAAAGAGATTAAGTTTTCGCATTGGGCGATTTCCTGTCGTAATGAAAGAAAAGCCTTTGTTCCATCGGCTGATGCCGCATAACGCATAACCTCAGAAAGGTATAGCATCGCTTGAGCATCGTTAGGTGAAATATTTTTTAATTTTTGATAAAGAAATTCTAATGTATTAAATAATAAGTGAGGATTAATCTGAGCCTGCAATAGTGCGTTACGGGCCAATGCCAGTTGTTTTTCGGTTTTCTCCTTTTCTAAAAGAACCTTAAACCTTAGTTTATCAATGCGTTGCTTTTCTTTCTTTTCGGATAAGTAAGTAATTAGAAAATAATAACCCGTACCAAAAAATATAAAAAATAAACATCTCCATAAAAGTGTTAGAATCCGTATTTTATCAGATGCATTGGGTTTTCCCTCAAGTATATTGGTGTATATGTATAAAAAGCTGTCTAAGTAAAATACAAATCCAATATAGGCTAAAATTTCAATCACGATAAATAGGGGCAACTTCCAAGCGGTGCTATTGGGAAATTGCAGTGCTTTTCCCAAAAGATAAGCATGAATATAGAATAGGGAAATATTTATTGCGTAATGAATTGAGTAATTGGCAATGGTTCCGAATTTCCCAAAAATTAGACCGACTATTACCGCCTCCCAAGTTATAAAAATGGCCCAGGAAATAAAATGAACCTTACGGCCGTAAAACCAGTGTATTATAGATTTATTCAAAATTGATTTTTGAGCATCCATTGCCTTACTTTTTGCGGTTGCTGGTAATGATTTTATCAGAAAGAAATTCTCGGAATTCTGTTTGGTAAATATCGCCCACGTTGAAATTAATTTTATTGCTTAAGGTAATCTTATTGCTCTCAATATGTTGAATATGGCCAACCGCAATAATGTAGCCTCTATGTAATTGGATAAATCGCCCATCTAAATCGAGCTGTTCCCTAACATCCTTTAAACTTAGGTAAGCTATAATTGTCTTTTTTATGGTGTGAATCTTAACATAATTATGAAAACTTTCAAAGGCTACAATTTCGTCATAGCGTACCAATACGGTTTTATGTTCCTCTTCCTTGTTTTTAACTAGAAAATAGTCATCTTTCTTTTCGGTTTCCTTTATTATTGGCTCTTCCAGTATTTCATAAAAAAGTCGGTTAATGGTTAAAAGAAATTTGCCATAACTGTAGGGCTTTAATAGATATGCATCCGCTTCTGCTTCAAAAGCCTCAAAAGCGTACTCTTGGTGCGAAGTGGTAAAAATGAGTTTTTTAGTTTTGGCCCGAATCACTTTGGCAAGTTCCAAGCCAGAGATGTTAGGCATATTTATATCCACAAATATCGCGTCGACTTTTGGGTTTTTTGGAATTTCCTTTAATGCTAAAAGAGGATCGGTGTAACTGGCAATTAAATTTAGATTGGGGGTTTCAGAAATATATTTCTTTAATCCGTTTATTGAGTTCTCCTGGTCATCTATTGCAATACACTTGATCATCCTTGTTAAATTTGGTTTTCCGCAAACTCGAAATTACACCTTTCAACTTAAAAAGTAGTTATAAGAACGAAAATCTTTCAATTATAATACAAATACAATAGATTTATACTACATAATTATTCCAAAGTGAGTATTTATACTTAGTGATTATCATCTAACTGTTCAGGATTAAATGGCTTTTTAAAACGATAATTAAGCTATACGTAACGAAACTAAGCCGATTTATGTAAATGGGTAAGGATTTCGATTATCAAATCTGATATTTGAAAAAGAAAAGATAAAAAATACGGTATCGGAGGCTAGTTTATAGCCATAGTTACAAAAGATATAGCTTCCCTGCATAATCTAAATTAATGTTCTCAAATTAGTTTATGGCCTTCTCCAAACGGAGAAGGCTGAAGCTTCTTTCGCTTAAGTTGATTTTCTATTAGTATACACTGTAAAACCAATAAGTGTTGATGCTTTTACTGATGTAAAAATTCATCAATCAGATTTGCGGTAATTACAACGGCCTTGCTTCCTTCTTTTGCTGTACAGATTTCTCCGATAAAGGAACCATGAATGCCGGGCAATACAACCAGTTGTGCATTCTGAATTAATCGAGATATTTTCACCGTATGCTCAATTGTAATCACATCATGATCGGCAACCATTATCAGTGCATTCGCCTTAATTTTTTTTATGTCATCATCGGCATAATCCTTAAAGTTGATCATCCTGTTTTTATCTTTATTAAACATGGCTATCAAGCCATCCGGATTTGGATTTACCTTTAAATAGGATGTTTTTAACGGATCTGGCATATTGTCTAAAGAAGCATGCTCCATCCCTTCAAAAAAGCCTGCAATCATTCCGTCTCTTTTATATGTGCCAGAAATTACAACGATTTTATTTACGAGCTCGGGGTGCCTGAGGGCGATTTGCAGGGTAGTTGTACCACCATTACTGAAACCAAGAATATTTGCTTTTTTAACTTTTAGGTGTTTAAGCAAAGCAGCAACATCATCAGCATCTTGCTCGAAAGATTCTGGTGCATCGCGATCACTTGTACGGCCATGGGCTTGGAGCTCCACTGCGATAATTTTGCCCGTAAGTAATGGTAAAAGGTTGGAGAACGAAGTCTCAATTGTAGAGCCTCCGCCATGAATTAGAATTAATGGAATCTCGCCCTCGCCATAAATTTCATAGTACATTTTAAGCCCATTTATGGGTGCGTAACCCGAAGTTTTAAAAGTTTCCATTTTTTTATTCTGCTGAGCGTTTACCGAAATTGTCCATGCAATAAGAAGTGAGTCTACTAGCATAAAAATAATCAAGTTATTGATAAATTTCTTCATCATTTGTTTTAACTAAAAATTAATAAATAAATATACGTCCTTAATGATGAGAAATATAGGCGTGAAAAAGACAATTTAAGGGGGCGCTTAAGTCTCTAAATTTAGAGTGTATTAACAATTAAACTGGCGGAGATGATGATCGGCATGTTTGTAAACAAAATGGCCTACCTGTTCCTTTGTCATTTTCCCGAAAAACCAATGCATTAAACCTTGATTAGGATATTTGGCATAATCTTCAATCAAAGCCACCCATTTCAGTTTGTCTTCTTGAACATGACCAGTTGTCTCCGCAATTTTAAAATGGCTACTGGTTGGTGCGTTTTTATGAAGCGGTTTATCATCTTTCATTATGCCTTTAAGCGCAATTCGTCCAATCAAGTAACCTAATATGGTTCTGTTGTATTGCACATTACCCAGATACATTTCTTCTGCACGGATGCAGTGCTTTAACATTTGGCAAATATTCATTTTTCCCCACAAGGCCTCACTATTTTCATCAAGCTTCTGAATGCGACTTATAACTTCTTGCCTCGTATTGTCATTAAATATGGTTTTCATACATGTAGTTAAGATGAGATAAAATTAGATGATCCGAGTGGATAAACATCGGTTAGATTAAGACAAATTAAGGGCTTAAATGAGACAAGATTTTAGCTTTAAATTTTTGGGTGATTGTTCTGTATACTATCTGTTACAATTGATTTTTTTTGTAATTTTTTAATTAAATTAGGTCATCCAAAACCTGAAAGCTTATGGAAAACCTAAAAGAATCCCCAAAAATTTATGCATTTCTTAATCGAATCCGTTTAGAATGGCCAGAAGTTGTTGAGCGTTTCGAATTTAAAACGGCGAGTGTAATTTATATTCACTTAAAGGAAGGAATTTCTAGCATCGATTTTCAAATCAATCTTTCTCAAAAAATAAAATCAATGGTTGATTTTACTGCACCGATAATTTTATATCACATTGAAAGTGATCGGCTGAACTTAAGATCGCATCCCATAAATTGGTACTCGGAAATAAATAAAAATGCTCCGGAATCTGTAAGTTCATATTAGAAATTAATAGGCCAGTTCTGAAGTATATTCATTTGCAAAAATTTTCTTGTATCTAAATGCTTTGTATAATACTCTGATCCAAACCAAGAAGTAAGGAAAGCTGAGCATGGATAGTAGGATGGGATGACTTTTGGCAAATACTGGAAAAAACAGCATTGGGAAATCGCAAGCCGTAATTAAAAGAACTGGCAACAGGATGTTTTTTAGTTTTTTATTTTTTTCCAATACATACCAGATTCCAACGCCGGCAATGGATATAATGAAAGTACAATCTTCTGCGCCAGTGCTAAACAGTATTGGAAATAGAAGAGAAGATGCAAGAATAAGCAATTGAAATCTTCTTTTGCCATAGGCACTAAAGTTGATAAAAGGCAACATAAAAAGAACGGCGCCGATAGAAATGCAAATGCTATTACTTATATATGTAGAATTAAAGAGCGTTCGAAAAAAACCCATAATAGACATATCCGTTCCCGCACCCATTACGTTTATCGAATTTTTCTCTGCTAATGAACCTATCCATTCCTGATAAGATTCAAAAACAAATAATGGAGAAGAAAAAAACATTGGGAGCAAGAAGAAAACCATGGCCCAAAAAATTGAAAATAATATGTATTTCGGTTTATTTTTAACAAAGAAAAAGAAGGCCAGACCTATTATCCCATAAAGTTTAACAAATATGCCCAATACCATAAACATACTTGAGAAAAAACCCTTTGCCTTATTAAGCTGGGTGTAATTTAAAATGATCAGTGCGCCAGCAGCAGCATTAAACTGTTGGTTTAACATAGATTCAATTAGGCATGGTAAAGCGATAAAACCGAATGTGATTCGATCTTTATTGCTCAATGGTAAGGTCTGAATCGCCTTGAAGAGAAATAAGCAATTAAAAAGATTCCAAAAAAGAAGGCCCAACCAATTTGGCAACGAAGCAAACGGTGCTACTATTAAACTGAAAACTGGGCCATAATGGTTTGAATCTTCATGAAACTCTGGATAGGCAGCATAAAAAGATTGTTGATGAAGAAGATTCCTAAATGTATTTTCAAATATTAGATAGTTGTTAAATCTATGGGTAATCCACGAATCAACTACAAATATTAATGTTACTGCAAGCCACATCAGTAATACTAAACGATTATCTTCAGGAAGTTTAATTTTTTTGGTTAGAGAGAAAGTGGGCATTTGTAATATTATTGTTGCACAATAATAATATTTAATTTAGAATTTCAAGCACTCTATCCCAATTAAGAATGCTTTCTTTTTAAATATTTTTAATACCGCATCTTTTAACCATAAAAAAGCATTTTTCGGGCAAAGGTTTGTATACCCACCACTCACAAAAAAGCCAAATAATCTGATAAATACGCTATGGTTTTAGCAGGATCATAGTCCTATTGAAAATTAACCGGAGGGCGATCTATTGAAAAAGTTAAGAAGAAAATTTTACCAGAATCTAGAGATATTTTGAAAAGTTTGCCAGATGATGCGTTTAGCTTATCAATCTGGGCAATGGATCCATTAATTCCTCTTCCATCAGTAACGAAATCTCCAATTTTTAAATTTTCTAAAATGTGTAAACTGGTATCTTTATTTAAAATAATTGGCATCCCTAAAATTTAACTGAGTCTGAAATCAACAAAAATAAGTTGGCTTTGTTTTAATTTTCCAAATACCTAATACTGTCACATTTTGTTCAGTTCCGATTGAACCCATATTTAAATTGTATCTTTAGCAACAACGAAAACAACTTTCATATAACTTTTCTCGCCATATTTCTTTCTTGGCCTTTCACTGTTGTTTATTGTTGGTTATTATTATTTCAAATGGCAACTGCAATTTGTTGCTTAATTAATTTAGATGAAAAAAGAAGATGTGGCCCTACAGGCTAAAGTGTATTTGTACCACTTAAACAATGCAAATAAGGAAAATGGGATTAAAAAGGGAGAAAGCTGGAGATTTAGCCAAGTAACAGATGCTGGAAGATTGGCGATTGAGCACGACTATTACCCAACGGTATCGCACAAGGTAGAACATAAAGAACTGCAAAATTTTGCCGATAATGTTATGTTGTATTTAAAAACTAACCATCCTGATATTCAAGTTCCAGACTTGTCTATCCCTATAGAAAAAGACTCTGAGTATTTAATTGCTTATAGTCCGGAAAGAATTCGTAGATAGTTAATAAAAAAAGGCATCAATCTAGTTTATGATTGATGCCTTTTTTTTGATGTTGCTTTGTTAAATTTTTCTAACCGTTCCAGATCCTATAACCGTTTTTTCTACTGTTGCGTTTCCTGAATAATTTACATTTCCAGAACCACTAATTACGGCTTTAATTTTTTGATCGGCTTTAATGTTTACTGTTCCTGAACCACTTACTGTTGTTGATAAATCATTCACAGTTAGTCCCTTTCCCGAAAAGTTTCCAGATCCACTGATTACAACTTTAGCATCATCGGCACTGCCGTTTACCATTAAATTGCCAGAGCCACTAATAACACCGCTAAAATCATCAACATTAGCTGTTGCTTTTATGCTTCCAGAACCGCTTAAAGTTGCTGCAAGTGCTTTAGAATTTATGTTGCCAATTACAGACATGCTTCCCGAGCCACTCATGGTTAAGCTAGAAATACTTTTTGCAGTAACATAAGCCGTAATTTTTTTGTTTTCGTATTTTCTTTCCCAGCTCGTCCAGCTATTTTGAGGACGAATAATTAAAACACTTCCTTTAACTTCTGTAATTAAAGTAGCAATTGCATCCGCATCGCCTTCAAAACGGCAGCTTTCTTTGCTTCCTAAAGTGATGACAACATTTATTGGGCCACCTGCAGCCACACCGCTGAAATTTTTTACCTCTCTTTCATCATCTAATCTTGAAGATGAACTGATGTGGATTTGATCTTTTGCAATAGCATTAATGCTTGTAGTTAAAGTTAATGCGGCTAATAAAATTGAAAATATTTTTTTCATTGGATAGAATTTTAAGGCCCTTGAGGTAATTTCTAAAGGCGGGTTTAATTGCTTTTATTTATAAGACGATTGTTTTACTAAAAAGTTGCACCAGCAGTAAATTCTTGTTCAGATTTTCTTTTTTCCAGCCACTTTGTAAATATGGTATAAAACACAGCCATGATAATTGCGCCCTTAAACATCCCGGTAAATCCCCAGGCAATCATGCCACCAACTACACCTAAAAACAAAACAAGAAAGGGTAGTTTACCTCCACTTTTTGCAATTAGAATGGGTTTTAAAATGGTGTCGATTATCATCACCCCAGCGGCATAAATGATTAGAAAAATTGTCCAACCGGTGTGGCCTTGTGTAGCGTACCAGATGATAAGTGGAATCCAAACCAATAATGGGCCAACTTGGATTACAACCAGGAAAAAGACTAAAGCCGCCAAACCCAAAGCAAAAGGAACACCTGCAATGGCAAAACCAATCCATGAAATTAATGCGGCGAAAAAAGCCGTTCCCATAACTCCAATTGATACACCTTTTACCGCCTGCCCAGTTGCATGCAATAACTCAATTCCGTCTCTAGCACCAAGAAGGTGTTTCATTGCCGCTTTTACCGGAAGAAGCATCTTTTCTCCTCCAGCTAAAAAGAAAGCAGAAATAATTATTCCCAATACAAACTGAAAAGTAGCGCCAAGCATGCCCATGCCGGTGGTTAAAACATGATTAAATGCGGCTTTTATTTGGGGCTCATGTGGACCAAGAGTTTCTTGTGGATTGATTAATATGTTTTTCCAGAAAGAAGTAATCTGATCTCCTACTAAAGGCAAGCTTGCAATTTTAGGTGAGAGTGGTGGTAAGCCATGTTCCTTAACGTTTGAAATAAAAATAGATGCTTCCTTAACGTGATTAGCAATGGCCGAAATTATAAATACAAAAGGTAAAGTTATGATAGAAATTAGGAGAATGGCATAAATTGTTGCTGCCAATTTTCTTTTGTTTTTTAAAAGTTTAACCAGTTTTTCGTAAGGTTTCGAAAATGATACTGCGAAAATAAGGGCGAAGGTAAAAACTCCAAAAAAGGCTCTTAAAACATCATACAAAGCAAACATTAAAGCCAGCAAAAGGAGCATAACTAAAACGGTTTCAATAACACTGCGGGATGAGGTTTTTGAATTGTCGAGCATAGCAAGAATTTTGGTTACACAAATTAAGAATAATCTATGAGAAAACTTAAACTAATTTCGGGAACGAACCTAATTGAATAGATCTCAATTAAAAAAAGGTTGTAGAATAAAATCAAATATCCTCATTTATTTAGTAGAACAACCTACGAAAGGCTTTCCGCAAAGTTTGAGAATAATCAAATCTATCATACAACCCTCTAAATTTCTAATCTACTTTTTTGCTATCTACGTAATAAAGCGGATCTATTTTGAAATTTTCTGGAGTGATGTCTGCGTTTATTTTAGTAAATTTCCACTCGTTGGTGGGCATAATTAAACTATAAGTTCCATTTTTTAAGGTTACTTTAATTGGCATATCAAAACCTTTAACATCAGTAATCCAACGGTAAGAGAGAGCGCCATTTTTTATTTTATATTCCAGTAATGGAATTTTTGTGTAGCGTAAATACTGATTAAAAATCTTATCTAATTTTAGTCCGCTTTGTTTGGCTATATAATTTTCTATTTCAGCAGTAGTTACGGTTTTATGATAAAATGTTTTGTTTAAACCACGAAGAATCTGTCTGAATTTTTCATCATTGTTTATTAACTGTCGGATGGTGTGAATTAGGTTTGCACCTTTATAATACATATCGCCAGAGCCCTCTTTATTAACACCATAAGGCCCAATTATAGGGATATCATTTTCAATATTTTTGCGCAGACCAATTACATATTCATTTCCTGCCTGCTTGCTTTCCGAGCATTCGGTAAACAAGGTTTCAGAATAATCAGTAAAACCCTCATGAACCCACATATCTGCAATATCTTTCGAGGTAATATTATTGCCAAACCATTCATGTCCGCTTTCATGGATGGTTATAAAATCCCATTTCAGGCCATGACCTGTGCCGCTTAAATCTCTACCCAAGTAACCTTTTTTAAAACCATTTCCATAAGCAACAGCACTTTGGTGTTCCATTCCTAGATGCGGTGCCTGTACCAATTTGTAACCATCCTTGTAAAATGGGTATGGGCCAAACCAGTATTCGAAACATTTTAGCATGGGTTTTACATCAGCATCCCAATGTGGACGGGCCTTGGCGCTATCTGTTTGCAGAGCCCAGTAATCAATGCTCAGCTTTCCACCTTCTCCAGCATAGCTATCTTGCCAATGTGAATATTTTCCAATGTAAAAAGCCACATCGTAATTGTTGATTGGATTGCTTACAAACCAGTTGTATTTATTTGATCCATCGGGCTGTGGTACAACGCTTCTAAGCCTTCCGTTAGAAACAGCCTGTAGTCCTTTTGGCGCTGTTATGCTAATCAGCATGCTGTCAACCTCATCGCTTTGATGATCTTTATTTGGCCACCATACACTTGCACCCAAGCCTTGGCATGCTACTGAAGCCCAAGGATTTCCAGCTGAATCTTTTCTAAAGATAAAGCCACCATCCCAAGGTGGATTTTTAGCCACTGTTGGATTTCCAGAGTAGAAAACGGTGAATTTATCTTTAACTCCCTTTTTAATTGCCTTTGGAAAGGTTATAAAAACAGCGTTATATTCCCTTGTAAATGGTAACTCGGATCTATTATAAACCACTTTTTCGACCTTTAAATTCGAAAATAAATCGAATTGAAGTTTAGTGAAATCTTGAGTTGCGGTAAACACCAACTCGTTACTTCCACTAACCGATTTTTGATCGATATCTATTTTCACATCTAAATGATAATAATTGATATCATAACAGGTTCTTAATGGCGTTAATGTTCCTCGTAAGCTATCGGCTCTGGAGTTCGCCTGATTTTTACCAAGCATCTGGGCATTTGATGCTGAGATACCTAGTGCAAATACTAATAATAAAATGAGCTTGTTCATTTGAATTTTATTTAACCACTCCTTTGCACTCCTAAATTAGGAGGCGAGTTGTACAGTGGTTTGTATTTTAATTTGTACTGTTATTAAAATTGGTATTTACAATATGCCTAAATCTAGAGCACGGCGCTCCCCTCCTTTTTCGAGGAGGGGTGGGGGATGGCTGCTACTTCAAAACTGAAACTGTAATAAACGAACTATTATTTACATCGTGATAAATTCTCTGCGTTGCTTTTTGGAAATCTCCTTTTTCAGCTTGATAAATATCCATGAATTTTTGCGGATTTCTATCGGCTAACGGGAACCATGAATTCTGTATTTGGATCATTATTTTATGTCCTTTTTTGAAAGTATGAGCCACATCAGGCATTGGGTAATTAACTTTAGTTACTACGCCTGGAACAAAAGGCTCTGGTTTTTCGAAGCTATTGCGATATTTACCTCTCATAATTTCACCACGCACCAACATTTCATAACCACCCATTACCAAATTTTTAGGATTAGGAGTTGGGTTAGGCGCATCTTCAGGGTAAACATCGATCAGTTTCACTACGTAATCTGCATCAGTACCTGTGGTAGATACAACAAGGTTTGCCAAAACGGGTCCTGTAATCGTAATATCTTCTGTCAATGCATCAGTTTGATAGGTTTTTACATCCGGCCTACGGGATGCGAAACGCTGATCATCAATCATATATTCTCGCGGACGCTTTACCTGAATCCCATCTTGATAAGGAACTGGATTATTTGGATCGCTTACATACTCGTCCCAACTATCTGTTCTGCCAACTTTTTCAAAACTCAGTTTTCCGTTAGGCTGTAAATACAGATTTTTAGTATCTGTATCTTTTGGTGGCCAGGTTTCAAATTTTTTCCATTGATTGCTTCCTGTAATAAAGATGTTGGCTTCAGCAGCATTAAAATCTCCTTCGCCTTTTAAATAATGCTTAAAGAAAGGCAATTCGAAATTCTCCTGATAGTAAGTACTTGTTGGCTGACCAAACTCTATATCTCCAAAACTGCTTCCGACACTTCGTACCCACCCACCATGAAACCATGGTCCGGCAACTAAAATGTTGTTTGCACTTGGGTTTTGCTTTTCTATAGCCTTATAGGTTGCAAAAGTTCCGTAAGCATCTTCTGCATCAAAGAAACCGCCAACAACCATAACTGCAGGTTTTACGTTGGTTAAGTGAGGCAAAATTAAACGTGCTTTCCAGAAGGTATCCAGATTTGGATGTGCAAATAAATCGTTCCAAAACTTAATGCTATCTGCAAAATATTTGTCTTTTAAATTCTTAAGCGAGCCTGCTTCCAAATAAAAACGATAATTATCCTGAATAGGGAAACTAAAACTTTTTGGGCCCTTATCTGGTGTGATCGGTTTTGGTCGAGGTACACCAAAAGTGGTCATAAAACTAAAAGCATCCATCACAAATAAAGTTCCACGATGATGAAAATCATCTCCTACATACCAATCGGTAACAGGTGCCTGGGGCGAAACTGCCTTAAGTGCTGGGTGAGCATTTGGCAATGATGTTGTAGAATAAAAACCAGGATAAGAAATCCCATAAATACCCGCGTTGCCATTGTTGTTCTTAATATTTTTAACCAACCAATCTATCGTATCGTAAGTATCGGTACTTTCATCTATCGAAGTTTTGGTTTTTTTGCCTACAATCTGCGGGCGAACATCCTCAAAATTTCCTTCACTCATCCACTTTCCTCTAACATCTTGATAAACAAAAATATAACCCTCACGCATCATGGCGGGGAAATTTCCTAAACTTGTTTTGTATTTATCCTCACCGTAAGGTTGTACCGTGTAAGGTGTGCGGTTAATTAAAAACGGATATTTTTTGGATTGATTTTTGGGTATATAAATTGAAGTAAACAGCTTAATGCCATCTCTCATAGGTATTTGGCGCTCAATTTTAGTATAGTTCTCCCTAACATATGCTGAATCGGTTTGCTGAGCCAACAATTCGTTTGAAATGAACAGGAAAATTAAAAGATAGAAAAGTTTGTTAAGGTTCATTGATTGTGGTGATTTGAGGAATAAAATTTAAATATAGAGATAAGGATGTGATAAGTAAAAAAACATCCGTAAAAGGTTTGTTAGTAATTGAACCTGAAATCGTCATCCCTTTATCAAAATTTAGTTAAATAATGTTAAGCGATAATCTTTTAAGGACTTTCATCGTCATATAAATAATTGACTTTAAACACAAAAAAATGAATAGGTTATTAAATAAAAGTTTGGTTGTTTTTGCTGTAGCAGCATTGGTAGCAACCCTTAATGTAGAAAATGCTTCTGCTCAAAGACCAAGTAGAGGAGGTAGTTCTGGTGGTGGCAGATCTGGAGGAAGCATTGGTGGCGGTAGATCAAGTTCTGTATCACCTTCACGTGGCGGCGGCTCAATTTCGAGACAGCCATCTATGCAGGCACCATCAAGAGGTGGAATTCAAGGCCCAAGTAGAGGAAGTTATAGACCAAGCATTAGTGGCCCAGGTGGTCGCCCTGTTCGTCCAAGTTATGGTTATAACAGACCAGGTTATCGCCCGGGCTATCGTCCCGGTGGTGGTTATATCAGACCAGGATATGGTTATCGCCCTAGCTATGGATATTACGGTTATCACAACTATTACAGGCCTTTTATTGGTTTCCGTTTAAATGTTTTGCCTTACGGATATTATCCATTTTATTTTGGTCCTGACCAGTATTACTATTCTGGAGGTTTATTTTACAGACAATATGAAAATAACTATCAGGTAGTTGTTCCGCCAGTTGGTGCAGAAGTTCCAAACTTACCATCCGATGCAAATTTAGTTACCATTGATGGCGTGGATTATTACGAATACAAAGGTGTTTATTATACCCAAGGCACTAACGCCGATGGGAAAACAGTTTATGTTGTAGCGGGTAAAGATGGCGTGTTAAATACTACCGATGGCCCGGTTGATACGCATCAAATTGGCGATATCATTAATCAATTGCCAGAAGGTTGCAGAGAAGTAACCATTAAAAACGAAAAATATTTTGTTTCTCCGGATGATGTTTACTACGAAGAAGTAATTAATGGAAACACAACCAGTTACAGGGTTATTGGAAAGCTTTTTTAATTTAGTTGGTAATTATAATTTCAAACCGCTTCGATTTAACATTGAAGCGGTTTTTTATTTAAACGAATTCCATATTTTTACAAAAAACAAATCGATTTGAAAAAAGCAGAAGCCAAAATTTCCCTCTTATACTTAGTTGTCATTATTTTTCTTTCGTCTTGTTCTACTGCAAAATTCGCTGTCAAAACTAAGGCAACATCCATCTCGTCTATTAAATTTTTGAACAGCTATGTTATGCCTCTAAACAGTGTTTATCAAAACACTTTAGTTGGAGGTTTATCAGGGATTGATTACGATACTAAAAACGATCAGTATTATTTAATTAGTGATGATCCTTCTCAATTTAGTCCGGCAAGAATTTATACAGCAAAAATTGAAATTAAAGAAAATAAAATCGATACCATCCAGCTTACTGGAGTTAAATTTATTATGCAGGAAAATGGGTTGCAATATCCAAAATATCAATACGGAAAAAATTCCAAGGCTGATGGGGAATCAGTAAGATTTGACCCAAGTCGGAAACGCCTAGTTTGGGCTAACGAAGGTGAACGTTTGTACCGCCCAACAGATACAACCATCGTACAGCCTGCTTTAACATTTATATCAACCGAAGGAAAATTTTTAGATACGGTTCCACTTCCAAAGGGATTTGAAATTACCAAGCAAGCGTTCGGTGTGCGCAAAAATGCATTTTTTGAAGGTTTAAGTTATGCCGATAATTACAAAACTTTATATGCCAGTTTAGAGGAACCACTTTATCAGGATGGGATGCAGGCTTCATTTGGGTACGGTAAGGCCCTAACCCGTATTCTAAAATTTGATGTTTCAAGTAAGAAAAATACAGCTCAATATGCCTATAATTTGGGTGAGTTGCCCGTAAACCCATCGGTAGAAAGCGATTGGAATATAAATGGAATATCCGAAATCTTGGCTGTTAACAACCATACCTTGTTGGTTATGGAAAGGGCTTGGGCAAAAGGACATGACGATCATACCTTTATAAAACTTTATCTGATCGATTTAAATGGTGCAGAAAACGTAATCAACAACACATCTTTTATTAAAAATCCTCCTAGACCTTTAACAAAGAAATTACTTTTCGATTTCGATAGTTTGAAAATGCATATCGATAATTTTGAAGGCATAACTTTTGGACCGAAATTGCCAAACGGGCACGACACTTTGATTTTTTGTGTGGATAATAACTTTGCGAAAAATCAAATTCAGCAATTCTTTTTGTTTGAAATAGAGCCTTAATCAGTTTACGAAATTTTACGGCCTCATGTCATTTGCCTTCACCCTTCTGCCTTTCACCTTCAACCTTTTTTAGCTACCTTTGATCAATCAAAAATTCTTAGAAAATTATGCAATACGATGTCGTTGTTATCGGTTCAGGGCCGGGCGGTTATGTAGGCGCAATCCGTTGTGCTCAGTTAGGCTTGAAAACAGCTGTTATAGAAAAATATAAAACCTTTGGAGGTACCTGTTTAAATGTTGGTTGTATTCCGTCAAAAGCGTTATTGGATTCATCAGAACACTTTCACAATGCAGCACATACTTTTACAACGCATGGTATCGATTTAAAAGATCTTAAAGTTAACATGCCACAAATGATTGCTCGTAAAGACGATGTTGTTGCACAAAATACCGCAGGAATTACCTATTTATTTAAGAAAAACAAAATTGATTCTTTTGAAGGAGTTGGTTCATTTGTAGACAAAAATACCATTTTGGTTACCAAAGCGGATGGTTCTACTGAAACCATATCAGCAAAGAATGTAATTATTGCAACAGGTTCTAAGCCTACTGCTTTACCATTTTTGCCAATCGATAAAAAACGCATTATTACTTCAACCGAAGCTTTAAATATTAAGGAAGTGCCTAAATCGATGGTTGTTATCGGTGGAGGAGTAATTGGTTTAGAATTGGGCTCTGTTTACGCCCGCTTAGGCACAAAAGTTTCTGTTGTTGAGTTTTTACCATCTATAATCGGTACCATGGATGCCGGTTTAGGCAAAGAACTTCAACGTGTTTTGAAGAAAAACCTGGGCATGGAGTTTTACATGAACCATAAAGTTACTGGCGCTACCGTAAAAGGTAAAACAGTTACTGTTAAAGCGGATAATGCAAAAGGCGAATCTATTTCTCTAGAAGCTGATTATTGTATTGTTGCTGTTGGTAGAACTGCCTATAGCGAAGGTTTAGGATTAGACAAAATCGGAATCACGGTAGAAGAAAGAGGTAAAAAAATTCCTGTAAACGAACATTTAGAAACTTCGGTTAAAGGGGTTTATGCCATTGGTGATGTGATTACAGGTGCAATGTTAGCCCACAAAGCAGAAGATGAAGGAACATACGTTGCGGAAACAATTGCTGGTCAAAAACCGCACATCAATTATAATTTAATTCCGGGTGTAGTTTACACTTGGCCAGAAGTTGCATCTGTTGGTTTAACAGAGGAGCAATTGAAAGAAAAAGGTACAAAATATAAGGCTGGTTCATTTCCGTTCAAAGCCAGCGGACGTGCAAAAGCAAGTATGGACACCGATGGTTTCATTAAAGTTTTGGCTGATGCCGAAACAGATGAAGTATTAGGCGTACACATGATTGGCCCACGTGCTGCGGATATGATTGCTGAAGCGGTTATTGCAATGGAATTCCGTGCATCAGCAGAAGATATTGCCCGTACTTGTCATGCTCACCCAACTTACACTGAGGCTTTAAAAGAAGCTGCTTTGGCTGCAACTGATAATAGAGCAATACATATTTAATAACGAATGTCATGCTAACATTGTTTCCAGCGTCTATCAGTTAACACGCTGAAATGAACTTAGAGTGACGAACAACTTAAAAGCCGATAAGAAATTATCGGTTTTTTTTGTGATTAAATAATTTGGGCATGCCCCAAGCTGCGCAAGGGTCGGGCTATTGTTTCAATCTTTTTTGTAGAAAAAACAAAAAAGTATTTCCACGTCTATCCCTCATGCAAACCCAAAATTGAAACAAAAAGTTAGAAAAAGCCTAGTTCGATCACTAATTCTAGGATTTATCTCGTTATAAAGAATTTTATTTTTTAGGCTTAAAAACATTAATAAACCCACAATGAGACCGTTTTTTTTAAATTAAAACGTTTTAGTATGGAATAAACTTTATATTTCGGATAGATTTAAAGAACTTTGCAAATCATCAACTATACCATTAGTATAAATTTTGGAAGAAATAAACGCAAATCAGGAACTCTCGAATAATATAGTAACTAAGCCTGTAGTAGCAGTAAGTTCACCAAATCGTATTCGTTTAGCGGTATCATTATTTTATTTTGGTCAGGGGATAGCTTTTGCATCCTGGGCAAGTCGAATTCCCGATCTTAAACACAGCTTAGGCCTTTCTGATGGCACATTGGGCAGTATTCTCTTGGCACTGCCACTTGGCCAGTTGCTTACTATGCCCGTTTCTGGTAGGTTGGTTACCAAATACGGTAGTAAAAAAATATTGACAATAACCGCACCTTTATATGTGCTTGCCCTGAGTAATTTAGGCTTGGCAACAGCTCCCTGGCATTTGGCTGTATTCTTATTTTTATTTGGAGTAATTGGTAATATGTGCAACATCGCAGTAAATACGCAAGGCTCTGAAGCAGAAAAATTGTTCGGTAGACCAATCATGACCTCTTTTCATGGCGCTTGGAGCATAGCAGGCTTTTCGGGTGCGTTAGTGGGATTGTTAATGGTTAACCTTCATGTAATTCCATACCATCACTTTTGGATTATCGTAATACTCATTTGGTGTAATGTTCTGTTAAATCATAAACATCTCGTTCCAGGAAAGGGATCGCCAAATCAAAGCAAAACCAAACTGTTTACAATGCCAGAAGGCGTATTGCTCCAACTGGGCATTATTGGTTTCTGTAGCATGGCAACAGAAGGGGCAATGTTCGATTGGAGCGGTGTTTACTTCAAAGATATTGTAAAAGCACCATCCTCACTAGTTATTTTGGGTTATGCTTCTTTTATGGTTATGATGGCAACTGGTCGCTTTGTTGGAGATAAAATTATTGCAAAGGTGGGCAGAAAGCGAACAATTCAAATAAGTGGCTTAATTATATCAACAGGAATGTTTCTATCTGTTTTCTTTCCTTTTGTAGTTTCTGCAACAATTGGTTTTATGTTAGTCGGGATTGGGGTTTCAAGTATTGTACCCACAGTTTATAGTGTTGCGGGTAAAAATGGTAAAGTGGCACCGGGCATCGCCATTGCAATTGTTTCTAGTGTAAGTTACTTTGGTTTTTTAATGGGGCCACCATTAATTGGATACATTTCTCAACTTTCAAGCCTACGTTATTCCTACGCTGTTATTGGCTGTTTTGGTTTGCTGGTCAGTTTTCTGGTAACCAAAATTAGTGCTGTAGATTAATCCGCTCAACTTACGAAGTTTATATAGGGCGAAGCATTGAAAAACTTCATCAGTTTAATCAAAAATAATGTAAGTTGATCTTTGAGACTTGCGAAGTTTCCCTCGCCGATATGGCCTTTAAAGCTTCGGAAGTCATCACGGCTTCTTAACCAATCCGTGTTCTTTTAGTGCAGCTACAGCAATTTCAATCAACCTTAAATGCTCGTCTAAATGCCCATGCTGTACTTCTACATTAATATATGGAATGTTATTCTGCATTGCATAAACGGATAATGATCCATCGTTTTCTACAAATTTGGATTGCAGAATCACATTTACGTTGGCTTTTTTTAAGCTAGAGAAAAGCCTGGGTTCAGTTACATAGAGCAAATCATCTCCATCCATTGCAAAGTTAATGTAAACTGAATCTGCGGTGCTGGACAAATCATAACCTGGGAGATAGGATGAAATTCCAAAGCCACCATCGGCATTATTGTGAAGCGTTAAAATGTAACCGGTAGATTTTGGATCATAAAAATCTACAATCTGTTTTCCTGCTTTCAATATTGCCTTTTCTACTTCATTCGAGCTATAAGCATTTTTTTTAAGGCGACTATTTACGCCAACTTCATTGTAAATTGCATTAGGATCAATTCTATAACTGTCATCCATATAGTTAAAGTTATAATCTCTTACACTTCCATATTGGCTATCAATAAGTTCGCCTCCGCTCCAACGGATGTAATCGAAACCTGCTTTTACGCCTGTATCTTCATTATCATGCACAACAAGAAATTTTATCCCATTGGGTTTGTAACTGTACCTAACCAGTGTAACATTTAAATCGTAAATTTTTATGAATGAAGAATCAGTGGTCATTGCGCCAAAAACTGGAGGATGCTGGGCGCTGGCGGTGAAAACAAAAAGAGCAAGGAAAACTTGAAAGACAACTTTAAACATATTAGCTAATATACAATTATTGCGAATATTTTGTTTTTTGGGCAGATAAATTTGGCCATAAACTATTGGTTATAAATTTGTTCTATAGTTTTTAATATATAGGTGGATTGTGATATTTAGGAGAACAAAGGTTAATTAAACGGGATGGAAGCGGCATCCCCCGATTCTTTTTTCATCGGGGATAGAGCAAACAGCCCGACTAACATTAAAATGAAAAACTGCCATTGCTTTCCAAAATAAATCCGTTGCTGTCGAGATGGTAAATTAATGTGTTTAAACCTGAGTAATTCAATTGCTATGTATAAAAAATGACGAACTTAATTCAGCATGATGATACGTTAAAACTTTTCTTGCAAAAAAAAGCTGCCCTTTGGGTAAAGGCAGCTTAGTTTGATTGTTAATCTGGATGTTTATTAATGACCGTGATCTAGATCGTATTCGTTAACATCAACATGTTTATAAGGTTCTTCCATTAATTCTTCAATGGTTTTGCCTTTTTTGTTTAAACCTAATCTTTCTAACATTCTATCGAACATTAAATAAACTACGGGTACAACAATAAGGGTTAAGAATAATGAACTGGTTAAACCACCAACAATAACCCATGCCAAACCATTTTTCCATTCGGCACCTGCACCACTCGCTAACGCGATAGGAAGCATACCGAACACCATGGCTATGGTTGTCATTAAAATTGGTCTTAAACGTGCGTGGTTAGCTAAAACAAGTGCCTCTTTAGTTTCCTTGCCCTCAGCTTTTAGGTGGTTGGTAAAATCGACCAAGATAATCGCATTCTTGGCAACCAAACCCATAAGCATAATTAAACCTAAAATGGTAAAGATACCGATAGAGTTATTGGTTAAAGCCAGTGCAAGTAATGCGCCGATTACTGCCAATGGAAGCGAGAACATTACCACCAGTGGATAGATAAAACTATCGTAAAGTGCAACCATAATTAAGTAAACCAAAACGATGGATGCCAATAAGGCGATACCCAATGTACCGAAACCCTCTGATTGGTTTTCTTGATCTCCAGCCCATGAATAGCTTACACCAACAGGAGCTTTCAGTTTACCGTTCTTTTGCATTTCCTCCAGTTTTGCCTGGAATTCTGCAACCACTGTTCCGGTAGGTCTACCTATGGATTGAGCTTTAACAGAAACAGATGTAGATTTATTTAAACGCTCCAACTGACTAGGGCCTGAACCTTCTGTAATGGTTGCGAACTGAGATAACTTAATCTGTGCGCCAGCATTATTTATAAATATCAAATTACGAACATCATCAATATTTTGTCTGTTGAAGTTTTGGTATTGAATATTGATGTCGTACTCATATTCGCCTTTTCTGTATTTACCATCGGTGTTACCCGCAAAAGCAGTTTGCATGGTAGAACCAACCGTTTGCAAGGTTAAGCCAACAGCCGACATTTTATCCCGATCTACCTGAACATTAATCTCAGGCGTTCCTTTTTCTACTGATAATTTAATCTCGGTAGCACCAGGAATCGAAGCCAATACTTTTTGAGCACCTTCTGCATATTTCAATGCGCTGTCCAAATCAGAACCCATTACAACAAGTTGGATTGGTGCATTTTCAGCAATACCCAAAATACTAATCGGAACTGTTTTTACTTTTGCACCAACCAGTTCTTTTGCCAGTGCACGACTCATTTTCGTAGCGAAAACGTCTGAAGAAACACCCTCACGTTTATCACGCTCAACAAGTTTTACGTTAATTTCAGATTTGTATGCGGTTGCTTGCGTTCCACCGAAATCGCCGGTTGCTTGTCCAACTGTAGTAATCAACTGTGTAATTTCCGGTTGTTTGTCTAAGTAAGCTTCTGCTTTTTGAGTTAAGAAGTTCGTTTGTTCTAACGATGCATCTTTTGGCAATTCTAACTGAACCAAGAACTCTCCTTTATCCGATTTAGGGAAAAACTCCGAACCGATAAAACCACCAACTAATAATCCGCATGAGCTTAAGAACATTACAAAAACAATAAGCAATGTTAAAAATTTGTGACTTAGCGACCAAGTTAAAATACTGGTAATCCAAAGGGTAAATTTCTTTAATTGTTTTTCAAACCAAAGGATAAAACGACCGAACATGTTTTTGCCTTCTATATGCTCCAACTTACCAAAACGAGAGAAGATAAGCGGAACAATGGTAAACGAAGCCAATAACGAGAGTAACGTTGCAATAATTACCACGATACAGAACTGACGGAGAATGTTCGAAACCAAACCTGTACTTACAGCAATTGGGAAGAATACCACCACAATTACGAAAGTAATGGATACTACCGTGAAACCAATTTCTCTTGTCGCATCAGATGCTGCCCGAACTTTGTTTTTGCCCATCTCCATGTGTCGCTGGATATTTTCCAGTACCACAATTGCATCATCCACAAGGATACCTACCACGAGTGATAATCCCAGTAACGACATTAAGTTTAAGGTAAACCCAAATAAGCTAATTCCAATAAACGTAGCAATTAACGAAACCGGAATAGATACCATTACAATTAATGCATTACGCAAACTGTGCAAGAAGAAAAGCATTACAAAGGCCACCAGGATAACCGCTAAAATTAAATCGTGAATTACCGCATCGGCAGATTCTAAAGTAAAAATAGAGCTGTCGTTAACAATTCTGATATCCAGTTTGTTGGCTGCATATTCGGTTTTAAGCTTTTCAATAATAGCATGTACGCCCTTACTTACTTCTACCGCATTCGCATCACTTTGTTTAATAATTTGAATTGCAATTGAAGCCTTACGATCGATACGGGCCAATTTTTCTGTTTCCTTTTGCGAATCCTGAACATCGGCAACATCACCTAAACGAATTTGAGCGCCATCTTTTGAAGTAGTTAAAACTAAGTTTCTTAACTCGTCCATGCTTCTGTACTTACCCGATAAACGGATTAGTACGTCTTGGTTTTGTGTTTTAACACTTCCTGTAGGGAAATCTAAGTTAGAACTCAAAATTAATTGTTGAACCTGAGGAACGGAAAGATTATAACCTTGTAATTTATCTGCATCTAACGAAACCTGAATTTCACGCTCCGAGCCACCAACTAAATTTACCTGAGCAATACCACTAACCCTAGAAATTACGGGAGCAATACGCTTATCAATTAAATCATAGAAAGTAATATCATCCATGTTTGCTGATGCAGACATGGTGATTACCGGTAAATCATCCAAAGAGAATTTACTTAGTGATGGTGTCTTAACATCTTCTGGTAACTCAGAAAGAATCGCATTTACTTTACGTTGCGCATCATTTAATGAAATATCAATGTTTGCTTTATCCGTTAAGGTGATGGTAACAGTAGATAAACTCTCAAAAGATACCGAGTTTATTTTTTTGATGTTTTCCATCGATGATACCGCATCCTCAATTTTTTTGGTTACGGTATTTTCAACTTCATTTGGTGATGCACCAGGGTAGATGGTTGAAATAGATACTACGTTGTTCGAGAATTTTGGAAGTAATTCATAGCCCAACGAAAAGTAACTTAATAGCCCAAGTAAAGTAAGTGCGGTAAACACCACAATTACCAACGAAGGCCTTTTTATAGATATGTCTGTTATCTTCATTTTCTTTTTTTATTGCGAATAGCTTTTTGGCTATTGCGTTTTTGACTCACAACTATAAACTTTGACTTACTTAACTATGGTAACAGCAGTTCCTTCAGTTAAGTTAATTTGTCCGCTGGTAATTACAGTTTCTCCTTCTTTCAAGCCATCAAGAATTTCTACGTTATCGCCCAAAATACGACCAGTAACCACAGTACGGGTTTTTGATGTATTGTTTGCTTTATCTAATACAAATACTTGATTACTACTTACACTACCTACAAAAGATGTACGCGGGATAAGTATGCTTGGAGCCTGTTTAGGGAAGTTAAATACCGCGGTACCATACATTCCGGCTCTAAGGCTATTTTTAGCATTGTTGGAAACTTCAATTTCTACTGGGAAGTTTAAGGTAGCATCTGCTTTAGCTGCAATAAAAGTTACCTTTCCTGAGAATTTTTCATCCGGAAAAACCGAAGATTTTATATTAATCTGATCGCCAACTTTAAGACTTGCCACCTGCGATTCGTTTACATTTACCTTTAGTTTCAACTTGGAAACATCAACCAGTTCGAATAACTGAGTACCCTGCGTATTTACAAAAGCACCAACTTCAATATACCTTTTGTTTACGATTCCGTTAATTGGCGATTTAATGTTTGCATCACTTACTTTTCTTTGTGAAGCCTGCAAGCGCAATTTTGCGTTTCTAGTAGCCAGTTTAGCCTGATCCAGTTGTTGTTGTGTTACGCCACCTGTTTCATAAGAGCTTTGATATCTAGCCTCATCTCTTTGTGCGTTTTGATAAGTTGCTTGAGCAGTTTCTCTGTCTGTGTTGATAATTTCTGCATCTACACGGGCCAAAACCTGTCCTTTACTTACACGGTCGCCCTCATCTACATAAATTGCAGTAACACGACCAGCGTTTTCTGATAGGAAATTAAGTTCCTGCTTAGGGATGAAATTTCCATTAGCGCTGAAATCTAAATCAACTACTTTTTTCTCTACTGAAGCAACGCGAACTGCAACAGCACCACCACCTTTAGCAATGAAAGCAGTTTTCTCTTCGTTCTTCTTTTTGTTGTTGCTTAAAACGTATGCTATTGCACCAAGGGCAACAACAACTACCACGATTATAATAATTACTCTTTTCATTTCTATTGTACTAGCGATTTAATATTTCCGTTTGATTTTATTAATTGTATTTCGGCTATTTTGTAATTTAACAGAGCCTGTGTATAACTGTTTTGTGCTTGGGTTAACGAGTTCTCGGTATCAAGCAAATCAGTTAAAGAGGCTAAGCCGTTGTTATAGTTATTTTGTGTGCTTTTATAAATCTCTTGCGCCAACTCTGCATTTTTACGTTGAGAATTTATGGTATTTAGGTTATTACGAAGCTGAATTTTTGCATTCTCGTAGGCAAGGTTTAACGAGTTTACAGATTCTTTTCTGTCTTCTTTAGCCTTTTTAATGTCTACATCTGCCTGGCGTATTTTTGAACGTGTTAAGAAGCCGTTAAAAATTGGCACCCTTAAAGTTAAACCAACTGCTGATGCTCCATAACCAATTGCTGCTGCATTTGATTTTAAGAAGTCGAAACTATCGCTCTGGCTAGAATACGTATAGTTGCCTGTTAAGGCTAAACTAGGATAGTATTCTGCAACATAAGCCTTTCGTTGAAGCGATAAGAGCTTATCTTGGGTATCTAATATTTTAACTTCTGTTCTGTTGGCAAAATCGATAGCTTCTGAAAATTGTGGCAATTGGCTCACCTCGGTTAACTCTGTTTTTGGCAATTCTATGGCCGTAGTTACAGGCATACCCATTGAGTATTTCAACTGATTTTCTAACTGAGTTATGGCATTAAGCGTTTGCTCGCGTTGTGTAGTTAAATTGGTAATGTTTACATTAATTCGATCTACATCAATTTTTCTAGCCAAACCATTTTTGTACTGATTGGAAACAATTTTTTCTACAACCTTAACATTTTTAATGTTGGTGTCGATTACGTTTAATTGCTGTCTATTAACCAATACTTGATAGTAATTGTTAGCAACCAATTCAATAATCTGTTCTTCTGTTAACTGAGAAGTTAGGTTGTAATATTCTTCGCTAGATCTAGCCGCTTGCAAACCTGTAAAAACCTGTTGATTAAACAATTGTTGCGAAAGCTGAACGCCAGCAGATGAATTCCAGTTTTGGCCCAACTTAATGGCCTGCGTTTGCCCACCAAAGTTTGCAACCAATTGGCCAATAATAGGATTGTAAGTTAATCCTGCGGTACCTGTAAGTTGAGGCAAAGCCTGCGCCCTTACTTCCTGAACCTTATATCTTCCGCCTTCAATATCTAATTTCGATTTACGAACATTTGTATTGTTTTGGAGCGCATAGGTTAGCGCATCTTTTAAGGTAATCTGCTGCTGAGCCGATACCAGTTGCGGTAAAGCCATGCCGGTAATCAGGATGAGCATTAATTTTACCATTTTTACTCTAAGCATAATGTATTGTTTTTTGTTTTTGGGTTCTTATCTATTTAGCCTTGTCGCAACCTTTCTCTAAAAAGGGATTTATAAGGTTTGTTTTATTATTTGATCTAGTGGCGAAGCCTTGGTTTTTCAGGCTTAAGCTTTTAATCTTTACTCTTTAATCTTTGTTCCTTGCTCCTTAATCTTTGTTCTTCTTAGCACTTTAGTCCTTTTGCAAAAATTGTAGAAAGATCTTTTTGTTTCATGGTCATTCTATTTACTGCTTTTTTGTCTGGAAGCAAATCCTTTCCAAGTTCCATAATGCACATATTGGTTAAGCCTAATAGGCTTTCTAGATATAGCTCGGCAATGTGTGGCATGTTTTCATGTTTAATTTCGCCCTTTTCCTGTGCTCTGGAGAATATTTGAGCGTAAAAATTTTTTTCCGAATCTTTTAGTGAAGTAAACTTTTTCTTCATCGTTTCATCGCTAAAGATATCTGGAACTCCTTCCGAAATTTTTAGCATAAAATATTTCATAAAAAAAGTATTGCGAATGTCTATCGTTTGAAAAAGAACAGTTTCCAACGGTGCATCCGGATTATATTTCTTTTTTAATTGTTCAAAATAGTCGGTAAATACTTTTTCTATTACACCAACAATAAGGCTTTTCTTATCAGGGAAATAATAATAAAGAGATGGTTTCGAAACCGAAAGATCCTCAGCAATATCGTTCATGGTTGTTTTGCCAATACCGAAATGGCTAAAGCGTTTTATAGCACCTTCAATAATCTGTTCTCTCTTTTTATCAGCTACAATCATTTTACTTTTCTACTTTCTGACTTTTTTAATATTTTAGTCAAAAATAGTGCTAATAATTTAATTTATTAATCAAGTGATTGAAAATCCAATCAAAGCTTACAATTTTATGACACTTTAAGGCCTTCTATTTGGTTTATATGTAATTATGTTCTTAATTTATTAAGCGTGTCAGCAATTATCAATTTTCTAACGGTCTTAAGTACCATTGTTTTAATGGAATGTGTATCGTGGTTTATCCATAAATATCTGTTCCATGGTCCGCTTTGGTTTATGCATAAAACTCATCATCAGAAATCGAATTCGTTTTTCGAATGGAATGATTTATTTGCCATTCTCTTTGCTGTGATTTCAATTTATCTGATGTACACTGACCGAGATAATTTTGGAATTAAATTTTTTATAGGCTTAGGGATTACACTTTATGGTTTAATCTATTTTATAGTTCACGATTGGTTTGTGCACCGCCGAATCAAAACTTTTAAAAGCAACAATACTTACCTGCAGGCCGTTCGCAAGGCCCATAAAATTCATCACAAAAATAGGGGAAAGGCAAATGGGAAAGCCTTCGGGTTATTGTTTGTAAAAAAAGGGATTTTGAATTGAAAAACTAATTAGTTAGTTTTATTAAACTGCTAACAATCAATTCAAAACTTTATGAAAAATTTCTGGTTTTATTTTGCCCTATTTATTGCCACATCCGCATCAGCTCAAACGTATACTATTAAAGGCCATATTAAAAATCAAGGATACAATAAGTATGCATTTTTATATAGCTATGCAGATTCCAGCACAAAAGTTTGTCCTATTGTTAATCATGAATTTAATTTTGAAGCAGAAGTTAAACGAAGCAACAAACTATCTGAAGGAGGTGTAATTTATTTAGGTGCGAGCCAATCTGTTAGCTATGAAAGTGTAAAAGCTTTGAGAGCAGTGCCACCGTTTATCGATTATACTCGGCCAGTTGGGATCGAAAATTTTACTATAGAAATTGATGATGAGGAAAATATAAAGAATGCAGTTGTAATCGGGGGTGATTTGAATAAACAGCGAGACGATATGCAGGCCACTATTATTTCGAAAGATTACGAGGGGTTCTTTAAACGCAATCCTGATGCATCGATTAGTGTTTCCTTTCTTATGGCGTTGAATAGAATGTCGAAGTTTAGTGGTATGATTCGATTTAAAGATTTAAGTAATGATGATTTTTTAAGAATATATAATTCCTTAAGCGAACGTTTAAAAAACTCAGAGGATGGCAAAAAACTTTCGCTGGAACTTTCTAAGTAATGGCAAATATCTTGGTTTAAATTTCTTTAAATAAATTATTTGATTGTAAGGGCAGTGATTTAACGCCTTGGCAAGTTTTTAATCTGTAAATCTGTGGCTTTTAATTAACGAATTTCATTGCTCGGGCTAAATAATTACTTTTGTGCGCACCACACAAAATAGATATGCTTCAAATACAAGAAAATATTTCGCTTAAACCTTATAACTCATTCGGTATTGATGTTAAGGCCAAATTTTTTGTCGAAATTTTTAATGAAGATGATTTAGCGAAGCTTTTCGAAAATGATTTGGCTCACAAACAAAAGCTATTAATTGTTGGTGGCGGGAGCAATATCCTTTTTACTCAGAATTTTGATGGTCTGGTTATCAAAATGAGTATTAAAGGCATCGAATCGAAAATTGAAGAAGACAAAGTTTTAGTTACTGCAGGTGCTGGCGAAGTTTGGAACGATTTTGTAAATTATTGTGTAGCGTATGGTTTTGCGGGTGTAGAAAATTTAAGCTTAATTCCCGGTACAGTAGGGGCATCGCCAATTCAAAATATTGGCGCTTATGGTGTAGAATTAAAAGATGTTTTTGAAAGTTGCACAGCTTTTGAGATTAGAACAGGTATAATTAAAACCTTTGCTTTTGCCGATTGCCATTTTGGGTATAGAGAAAGCATTTTTAAAAGCGAGTTAAGAGGGCAGTACATCATTACTTCGGTAACATTTAAATTGGCTACGGAGGCAGAAATTAATACTTCTTACGGTGCAATAGAAACAGAATTGCAAAAAAGAGGTATAATAGCGCCAAACATTGCAGATGTTTCTGCAGCAGTATCGCACATTAGAGTGAGTAAACTTCCCGATCCATCTACAATAGGCAATGCCGGCAGCTTTTTCAAAAATCCGGTAATCGAGAAACACGAATTTGCAGATGTTGTAGCAAAACACCCCGATGTGGTGCATTATCCTACAGCAGATGATAAAATAAAACTCGCCGCAGGTTGGTTGATAGAGCAATGCGGCTGGAAAGGAAAAATTGTGGGCGAAACCGGTACTTGGAAAAATCAGGCTTTGGTTTTAGTTAACCATGGAAACGCAACTGGCACAGAGGTTTTTAATTTTTCTGCACAAATTATAGACAGTGTTAAGTCTACTTTTGGAGTCACATTGGAGCGAGAAGTAAATATTCTGTGACGAAAATACGCTTCTGCGTACTTTTACGCTTTTGGCACGGTGCATTTATTTTTTGGTACTAAGTTTGTTTATGTTTTAGTATAAATGAAAACAAATCATTTGTTTTTTTAAATCTTATCCTAAAGCTAAACATCATGACAAAATTTGAATTCAACCATCTTGTTAACCATCACTCGGTATCTCTTAGATCTTACGCGTTAAACTTTACAAAAGATGCAGAAGATGCAAACGATCTTGTTCAGGATACAATGCTTAAAGCCATTACCTACTATAATAAATTTAAAGAAGGTACCAACTTAAAAGGCTGGTTGTTCACCATCATGAAAAATACGTTCATTAACAACTATCGCCGTTTAGTTAAAACAAATACATTAATTACACAAAGCGAAGATATTTCTTCAGCAAATCTTTCTTACAGCGCAACTAAAAACCAAGCTGAAAGTAAATTTGTAATGGGCGATATCGATAAAGCACTGGCACAATTGCCTCAAGAATATTATGTTCCATTTATCCGTTATTTCGAAGGTTATAAATACCATGAAATTGCAGATATGTTGCAAATTCCAATCGGAACAGTAAAAACTAGAATCCACGTAGCCAGAGGGATTCTTAAAAAATATCTTAAAACATATTCTAAAGACCTTGCCATTGCAGAAATGGTATAAAAACACATCGATTGAAAAACTAGAGGTTCAGATTTATCTGGGCCTTTTTTATTTTATTTTTTTGAAGAGCAGTGTCTGTGGTTCTCAGGTTGGTTTTAGTGCTGCTTTTCCTCCTACCGATTGCTTCCAGGGCCGATTGTTCGGTAAAGAATCAGCATCCGTTCAATCGGGGTTATTTTAATTTAATTAGGTGGTTAAGCACCGACCATAAAATTGACTGCTAAAATGGTTTTAGAATTTTCTGGGATAAAAAAGCTGTAAAAAGCAAAAGGCTTGGGAACTCCCGAGCCTTTTTGCTTATCATATATTTGGTTAGTTGATTCTTATGTTTTATTTCAACAATTCGCCTTCTCTCTAATTCCGAAACAAATGCAAACCTTGATTGATTATGTGTTTCAAGTAAAAATTGCAGTGTTTTTGTTTTGTGGTTATAAAGATAAGCGAAATTTTAATTTTGTCAAGCTTTTTTTAACTTTTTTTTTATTTCTTTTGCAACCACCTGTCCCGATATGATTGCAGGGGGCACGCCGGGGCCTGGAACGGTTAATTGCCCGGTATATAAAAGATTTGTTACTTTGCTTTTCATACTGGGTTTAAGAAAGGCCGTCTGTTTCAAAGTGTTAGCTAAACCATAGGCATTACCCTTAAAAGCATGGTAATCTTCAACGAAATCGTTCATCGCATAACTTCTCTTAAACAAAATAGCGTCATTAATATCGTTTCCGGTTAAATCTTTGAAGCGGGCTATCAGCAAATCGAAATATTTTTCGCGTTCGCTTTCGTTATCTTTCAGTCCCGGAGCAATGGGGATCAAAAAAAACAAATTCTCAAAACCCTCTGGTGCAACGCTCGCATCGGTAATTGAAGGGCAACACGCATAAAACAAAGGTTTTGATGGCCATTTTGGGTTGGTGTAGATTTCTTCTGCATGCGCATCAAAGTTTTCGTCGAAAAACAAATTATGATGAAGTATATTATTTAGCTTTTTATTTAAGCCGATATAAAACAATAAACAGGATGGTGCCATTGTTCTGCTATCCCAGTATTTGGCAGAATAATTTCGATAAGGTTTATCTAAAAGATTCTGATCTATATGATGGTAATCTGCATTGGCAACAATAAAATCTGTTTTATAAGTTCCGTTGTTGGTTGATACATCTTCAGCAAGACCTTCTTTTACGATTATTTTTTTTACTTCTGTGTTAAAAATAAATTTTACCCCTTGTTCTTCAGCTATCTTTTGCATGGCCGAAACAATTTTGTGCATTCCGCCCATTGGATACCAGGTGCCCAAAACTAAATCGGCATAATTCATTAAGCTATACAACGCCGGGGTGTTTTGTGGTGTTGCCCCCAAAAAAAGAACTGGAAATTCTAAAAGCTTTCTAAGTTTCTCGTTTTTAAAAAGTTTATAAACATGCTTGCGCATGTTTCCCAAAAGCTGAAGCTTTATACCGCTTACTGCTAAACGGGGATCAAAATATTCCATTACGCTGTGCGAAGGCTTGAAAACATATTCGTTCATGCCAACATCATATTTGTATTGGGCTTGGGCCAGAAATGAGTCTAAATTTTTCGTACTTCCAGGTTCGAGTTCTTCAAACAGTTTGTATAAATTTTCTAGTGTTGCCGGAACATCAATAGTGTCGTTTTTGCCAAAATAAATACGGTATGATGGGTTTAATCTTTTCAGTGTGTAAAAGTCTGAAGTAGTTCTATTAAATAACTTAAAATAGTTTTCAAAAACATCTGGCATCCAGTACCAACTTGGTCCCATATCGAATAGAAAGCCATCTTTTTCCCATGTTCTAGCACGACCACCAGCGATTTCGTTTTTTTCCAAAACAGTAACTTCAAAACCATCTTTTGCTAAAAGAGCGGCTGCAGACAGACCAGCAAAACCAGCACCAATAACCGTAATTTTAGGTTTTTTATCCATTGTGTAAATAAAGCGATTTTTGAGGATTTTGTTTAAAGTATTTGTGCATTGAGAATGATTTTAATGTTTTGTTAGATTAAATCCCCTGCTGGGCGAGCAAGATGACAAATCTCGACCAGCAATCCATGAATGTTAGTCGGGATTTGAAATCCGTTTAATGGAGCTAAGGATTTTTAATCCTTATTCATTGCCAAAGCGTTTACAAGCGCCCCAAAAAAAACCGATTCCCTTTTCTTACCTTTGCCACACACATGCTTAAACTTAAATTTGTATTCTTTTTAATCTTTGTTCTGGGATTTCAATTGGTTAGGGCTCAATTGTCATCAAAAGAAATTGCCAATCTTAAGGTCGATTTGGTCAAAGCCGTAGAAGATTCGAAGCTTACAGATTCCTTGTCTAATAAATTGAACAAACTCCAAAATAAAAACGGCCTTATTACAGCTTACGCAGGTACGCTCGAAGCATTAAAAGCGAAGCATGCCTGGAATCCATATAATAAAATAAAATATGTAAAGCTTTCGCTTAAAACCATGCAGAAAGCAATCGATTTGGATAAAGAAAATATGGAAATCCGTTTTATGCGTTTTTCGATTGAACACTTTACGCCTGGTTTTTTGGGCTTTAGCAAAGATTTAACTTTAGATAGGAAAGAGATTGTAAAGCATTACCAAAGCAATAACTTTGGTGTGGCCAACGCTGAATTAATAAAAAATGTAGCCAAGTTTATGATTGAAAGTAAACGTTGCACGCCTGCCGAAATTAAAATTTTTAAGAAATATATTTAAATGAACTACACCTACCTGCTCATAAACATCGGCGTAATTTTCTTTCCGTTAATTTTATCTTTTGATAAAAAGGTTCATTTTTTTAGTAAATGGAAATTTGTTTTGCCAGCCATTTTAATTACAGGAATTGTTTTTCTGATCTGGGATTTACTCTTTGTAAAATTGAATGTTTGGTCGTTTAATTCTGATTATATCATTGGTATTAAGTTATTTGGTTTGCCCTTAGAAGAAATTCTATTCTTTTTAACAGTTCCTTATGCCTGCATTTTTATCTATGAATGTTTAAATGCCTATTTCCCTGCAAATACTTTACAGAAATACAGTTTGGTCATTAGCAATCTATTTTTAGGCCTTTGCATTGCAATTCTATTTTTCGGTTATAGTAGGTGGTATACGCTAATAAATTTCGGTTTTTTATTTTTGGTTTTGGCCTATATAGAATATGTAAACATAGAATTTAGATTTATGTACAAGTTTTTTAGGGCTTATTTGGTTTCTCTAATTCCTTTCTATATTGTTAATGGATTTTTAACGGCAATACCTGTTGTTATTTACAATAACCAAGAAAATTTAGGCTTTAGAGTTGGAACCATTCCTTTTGAAGATCATTTTTATTTAATGGGACTTTTGTTGATGAATGTTTATTTATATGAATTTTTTAAAAGTAAAAAAGCAATCAAGACGAAAGCTCTTTAGTTTCTGAAAAGGAAAGGTTAGTAGTTCTTGGAGGTTTTTAGTCCTGCTTTGCATTACAAGTCCGCACTCGTGCCTCGCTTGCGGGCTTTTCATTGCAATCAGGTTTAGGTAACTGTGTGTCTTGCACCCTGCAACCCAAAAATGAAATGCAGTTTTTGCCCTTTAGCCCCGATTGAAGCGCTACCCTGCAATAAGGAGGAACGACGATTGAAGGGTAAAAGCGTAAAGCGGGATGAAATTTATTATTTTGCACAGGCATTGCGCTTCAAAAAAAAATACCAATGGATTTACCGGTTTATACCAAACAACAACTTGCTTTAAGAAACGGACAGGATAAACCGCAAATTTGGGTCGCCTACAAAGGTTTTATTTACGATATGACCGAAAGTCGCTTATGGCGAAATGGTAAACATTACGAACATTGGGCCGGACAGGATTTAACAGATGAATTGCCAGATGCACCGCATACTGAGGCAGTTTTTGAAAAATTTACCCCGATTGGAAAAGTAAATAGCCACTGATTCACAGATTATTTAATCATGAATCAATGGCTAATTTTTATGGTTAAATAAAAGTTAACTTCTATTTACTAATGAATTAAAGTTCAATGGTAAAAGCACTTAAGCTAACAAATTCCTGAATTCTAGCTGCAACTTCTTCATCGGTTAAGTTTAATAATTTCTCTGTTCCGAATTTCTCTACACAGAAAGAAGCTAGTGCTGAGCCATAAATGATGGCGTTTTTCATGTTATTGAAGTTGACGGTTCCAACTTTGGCCAAGTAACCGATAAACCCACCGGCAAAAGTATCGCCTGCACCTGTTGGATCAAAAACTTCTGCCAAAGGCAATGCCGGAGCAGAGAAAATCTGATCTTCGTGGAATAATAAAGCACCGTGCTCGCCTTTTTTAATGATTAGGTATTTTGGCCCCATGGTTAAAATTTTCTTGGCGGCTTTAACTAAAGAATATTCTCCAGATAATTGGCGAGCCTCTGCATCGTTAATGGTTAAAACATCAACCAATTTAATGGTTTCCAATAAATCGTCCATCATAATGTCCATCCAGAAGTTCATGGTGTCCATTACGATTAGCTTAGGGCGGTTTTTAAGGCGTTTAATAACCGTTTGTTGTACCTGTGGAGTTAAATTGCCCAACATAAGGTAATCGCAATCCTGATAGCTATCGGGAATAATTGGGTCGAAGTTTTCCAATACATTTAATTCAGTAATTAAAGTATCGCGGCTGTTCATGTCGTTGTGGTATTTTCCCGACCAGAAAAAGGATTTTTCGCCTTGTTTAATCTGCAAACCTTCGGTATCAATTCCGTGTTGGGTAAAAGTATCAATATCCGATTGTTGAAAATCATCACCAACTACTGCAACAATTTTTGCTTTATTATAGAAGTAAGAAGCAGCCAAACTAGCGTAAGTTGCGGCGCCACCAACAATTTTATCCGTTTTTCCGAATGGAGTTTCAATAGCATCAAAAGCTACAGTACCTATGATTATCAGGCTCATATATGTTTATTTATTTTTTTTTGAAAATTTTTCACTGCAAATATTGCATAAATAATTTAAAAGCCCTAATATTGCATTCCCAAAACGAACAAGGGTATATGTACAGCAAAGCACAAATAACCTCGTTTTAGGAAACGACCAGTACTCCTTCTTAGCTCAGCTGGTTAGAGCATCTGACTGTTAATCAGAGGGTCGCTGGTTCGAGCCCAGCAGAGGGAGCAAAATCCCCACAGCAATGTGGGGATTTTTTTATGACACAATTGCCAAATGATTTTGGCAAAATATATTAAACCAGAATAAATATTCCTTCTTAGCTCAGCTGGTTAGAGTCCCGATTTGTCGGGATTAATCAGAGGGAAAGAGAAAGAATTGAAAGTATAAATACTCCTTCTTAGCTCAGCTGGTTAGAGTCCCGATTTGTCGGGATTAATCAGAGGGAAAGAGAAAGAACATTGAAAGTATAAATACTCCTTCTTAGCTTAGCTGGTTAGAGTCCCGATTTGTCGGGATTAATCAGAGGGAAAGAGAAAGAAATTGAAAGTATAAATACTCCTTCTTAGCTCAGCTGGTTAGAGCATCTGACTGTTAATCAGAGGGTCGCTGGTTCGAGCCCAGCAGAGGGAGCCAATGTCAAGAACAAGCCTTATCACGCCCGATAAGGCTTTCTTGTTTTTAAAATATTTATCTCAGCTGATTAGAGTCCCGATTCATCGGAATTAATCAGAGGGTCGCTGGGGAGTAAGATCCCGATTTTCATCGGGAAGCCCGGCAGAGGGAGCAAGATTTACAAGCCTTACGGCATTCGGTAGGGCTTTGTTGTTTTGTAAAATTAAATTTATCTTGTATTAGCATCGCAAAACTCCCTGTTTTGTTTTCATCCCAGTAACCTTACCGAATGATGTACCATGTTTTACCTATATATTCTTTACTCCGTTTCTTCTGATAAATATTACGTGGGTTACACTGATTGTATCGAAAGACGGCTCTTTGAACATAATAACAGTAATAGAACAACTTATACTTCCAAACATCGTCCGTGGGTTTTAAAAAAATCAATTGAACTTACCAACAATCGTGGTTTAGCTCTGAAGATTGAGAAAGCAATAAAAAAGCTAAAAAGTCGGAAAATTATAGAAAGTATAATTACAACCGTATCCACCGTTGAGGAACTGGCCAAGCTGGTTAATATTATAATTTATTGAGATTAATTCTGCCTACTTTCACTAAAGTCTTTAATCCATTGAATAGCAAAATTAATAGGCTCTGGAGATTTTGTAGAAGAGGTATTGTGTCCAAATTCAGAGAACAATTTGTACTGATATAATTTCCCTTGCGCTTTAAGTATATCAAGGTTTTCCATTGATAAATGAACAGGCGCTTGTATGTCTTTGCCTCCAAAAAGCCAAAGACCAGGGATAGAAAGTTTGGAGAGTGCATCCCGAGGATCGGTAGCAATAAATTGATAGCGGTCTGGATCATTCTTGATGTGTTCTCGTGCTTCAGCTTCTGTGTGTTTTTCCCAAAACTTAGAATTCCCTGCTGTGTAAAACTGAAATCGCAACTGCTCTAAGGTTGTAACCACCGGACAACTGAACAAAACGATAAAATTAATATTGCGATTTTTTTGAGCGGCTATCGAAATAATCCAACCGGCCTGACTAAATCCCATTAAACCCATTGGCATGTGATTGGGGAGTTGCGCCGATAACGTTTTGGATGCGTTGCCTGCATCTAAAGCCAATAAGTTAAGGTTGGCAGAATCTATATTATTGGTTCCTACTTCTGGGCCAGCATATACACCGCCCGATTTTCCTACACCGCGTTTATCATAAGTTAATACCGTGATTCCGTTTTTCGCCAAAAGCGATGCCATCCCCGGCATTCTGGTTTCTTGGCCGGAACCATGTATCAAAACTACGGCTGCATAACTGTGTTTTGGCTTGTAAAGCGTACCTTTTAGCTTTGCATTAGCGCTTTTAAAGCTTATGTTACGGTGAAGTCTGGCCGATAAGTAGAATCGGGAATAGTTTGTGCAAACAATCTATTGCCTAAGCAACAGATTAAGAGAAGTAAATATGGTTTCATTTGGATGTCTTATTGTCAATTATAATTATTTAATTTTAAGACAAGATACCCTAACGGAAACCTGCGTAGGGATAAATGTGACGGAATGGGGAATAATTGTGATGAAAAGATTGTTAATAAATATCCTGCTGATTGAATAACACAATTTTTAATTAGGAAACCCAGCTGAAGCTAAATCGAAATGATCCCATTTAAAATTAGGCGGGCACATATTTATCGATTACCTTGCCTCCTTGATAAACGGTCGATTCCTCTAATTTTAAAACTGTCTGATCGTGAAAAATAGAAAGCCCTTTTCCAATGGCAACCGGACTTCTGAAAATAAAGTATTCATCAATCAAATTTAAACGGATGAGTGAACTTACAAAATCAGCTCCTCCATATACCAAAAGATCTTTCCCGTCTTCTGCTTTTAGTGCTTGAATAGCAGTAGCCAAGTCGCCATTTTCCACTTCTAAATTTCTGCCTTTTATATCAGTTTGTGTATGGCTAAAAACGATTTTACGCATATTAACCATTCGTTGTGCCAAGGGTTGTTCGGGGCTATCGGGTAGATTATCGACTACATTTTCCCAATGTTTGATAAAATCAGAAGTCATTTTGCGACCCAATAAAATTATATCAGAACTATCTGCCAATTCAATTACTCTAGTAAACACGGCTTCGTCTCGTGTGCCATTCATCCACATCCAATCCAATTCGCCATTTGGCCCAGCTACAAAACCATCTAATGTCATTTGTACTTGTAATTTTAGTTTTCTCATCACAATTATTTTTAAGTTGATTAAGATTTTATTGTACATCAAATATCGATAGTAAGCCTGCGAAAATATGGGTACGATCGCGACAAAATAAGAGGTGGTTTACGCAAAGAAGCTTCGGAATTATTGAAAGACAATGCATACTTTCGTAAGTTTGAAAACAAATCATTTGAACTAAAGCAATGTCGAAAAAAGCAAAATCCATTCCTGTAAACCCTATGGTGAATGATTTTGATACCGATATTTCTATAGAAAGAATTGTTATTGAAGATTTACTCGCTTTGGATAAGAAGAATTTAACGGGTTTTGAGGCAGAAAATCAATCACATCGGCACGACCGTCATTCATTCTTTTTGCTAGAAAGTGGAACAGTTGAGCTAGAAATTGATTTTAAAACATATACGATTGAACCTTCAACAATTATTTACATCCATCCAGATCAGGTACATCAAACAACTGCATTTAAAAATGTTATTGTAAGCAGCTGGGCGATTAATAACGAGCGTTTAAATCCCGAATATCTAAAATTGTTAGAGGGTTTAAAACCTGTAATGCCATTGGTTTTGGAAAAAGAAATTGCACTGATTTTTAGCGAAACGGTATCGCTTTTCTTAAAATTTGCTAAACGAAATACAGATAAGCTTTATCATGATTTACTTAGAGATAGTTGTAATGCACTGGTAGCGCTAGTCATTTCTCAATATTTGGGGCAAGCGAAACCAACTGACAAAGTTTCTAGATTTGAATTGGTAACCAGCGCTTTTAGGGAAGTTTTAGAGCAGAATTACGCTGCCGTTAAAAGTCCGGCAGCATATGCCGAAAAATTAAATTTATCTACAGCTTACTTAAACGAATGTGTAAAAAATGCAACAGGTTATCCGGTTTCATACCACATTCAGCAACGCGTAATTTTAGAGGCAAAACGATTACTTTATCATTCAAGCAAATCGGTAAAAGAAATTGCATTTGAATTAGGCTATAACGATTATCCATATTTTTCGCGTCTGTTTGCCAAGCTTGTTGGAACAACCGCGTTGGCATTTCGAAACAAAAACCTCAATTAATCCAATACTTACGTTGATTTGCCATTTTTTATCCTTTCCACCTAATGTTTCTTTGTGTCCTCAAATAAATTGAATAACAATGGAACCGTTTAAAAATAAAAGGATACTTATATCTGGTGCAAGTATGGCCGGACTTTCAACAGCACATTTATTAAACAAACTAGGATATCAGGTTACCGTTGTAGAGATGGCTAACGAGCCTCGAATTAATGGAGCTGCGGTTGATATTAAGGGAAATGCAATCAACACGGTAAAGCGAATGGAAATTTTTGAGGAATTGAAATTGAACAGGTTACAGGTAGAACGGGTTGAGTTTAAAAACGCAGAAAATATTACAGAAGGGTTAATAGATTTAAAAGCACTAGCAGATGAAACTAATGATGATGAGCTTGAAATTGAAAGAGATAAATTTGTAGCTGCTTTATTTGGCAGGTTGCAGAACAATGTCGAATTTATTTTTAACAATAGTATTACAGCTCTGGATGAAACAAAGGCTGAAATAGCGGTCCATTTTAAAAATGGAGAGCAACGTGCATTCGATTTGGTACTTGGATGTGATGGAATGCACTCCAACGTTAGAAAAATCTGGTTTGGCGAGGAGCATGAATTTACACATTTTTTAGGCGCTTATTTTTCGATTACAATTGTAAACAAGCTGTTAATCGAACAAAAAACCATGCAGATGTTTAATCTGCCAGGCAGAGCCATTACACTTAATGCTTATAATGGTAAAACAGATATTATTTTTTGCTTTCTCTCCGAGAATCAAATTCCTTACAACTATCGCGATGAGGCGCAACAGCGAAAAATTATTATGGAGGAATTTGCAGATGCCGGGTGGAGAACAGTTGAATTGATGGAAGAACTGAAAAATACAAAAGGTTTTTATTTCGATAAATTTTGCCAGATAAAAATGCCTACTTGGACAAAGGGTAGAGTAGCCTTGATTGGCGATGCAGGCTATTGCGCTTCGCCAGCTGCGGGGATGGGTGCATCATTAGCGATAAAAGGTGCCTCAGCGTTAGCCGATGCCTTACAAAAACATAATGGAAACTTTAAATTGGCTTTTTCGGATTATAATAGAAATCTCCGCCCGTTTATAGAAGAAATTCAGGCAATTGCCGAATTAAACGTTAAAGAGAATTTTATTCCAAAAACCGAGGAAGCCATTCGCGTTAGAAATGCACAAAAAACTCCATTCTAGAATCTTGTATTTATAGAAAGTTAGTCAAACAAATCTTGAGGAAAATTAATACTTAATGGATTTGTTTGACTAATTCCTTTTAGCTTTCTTTAGCAGACCACTATCCAAACTTTCGTTTATTTTTTGTTCAGCATAATTCCAAAGATTGGTGGAACCTAGCTTAATGGCACTTTTTTTCTCGTAGACTTTCTCATAAGGCACATCAAACTCTTTCCAAGTGCCGCCATTATTGCTTAAATTTTGTAGTAAAGGCTCCAGTCTGTCCATTGCTCTCGCGAATTTGGCTTCGGCAGTTTTACCTTCTTCAAATTCCTCCCAAATGCTCAACAAATCAGCGGTTTGGTTGGCGGGTAGCAAACCAAAAATACGCTCTGCTGCCAATCGCTCATTATCTGTATTGTTATGATTAAGCTCATTATCGTATAAAAATACATCGCCTGCATCAATTTCAACAATATCATGAATCAAAACCATTTTTATCACTTTTAGCATATCAACTGGTTCATCAGAATGTTGAGCCAGCACAATTGCCATGAGTGCCAAATGCCAACTATGTTCCGCATCGTTTTCATTGCGATCACTTCCAAATAACTTAGTCTTGCGATTGATGTATTTTACCTTATCAATCTCTTTGATAAAGTTTAATTGATTCTGAAGATCATTCTCGAATTCCATATGTCCTAACTAAATTATATATCTCTTTTTGGGTTTTTATAACAATTTTTCGTAGCAGAAAAACCGAAGATTTGGTCGTTTGGCAAGACCGATTTCGCCACTAAAAGTATAGCCCAATTTTGGGAAAAGTGCTTTGGTGGCTAAATTTTCGCTGTTGGTATCAACCCTTAAAATTTTAATGCCTCGATCTTTGGCAACAATTTCAGCTTGTTCCATAAGCGCTCTGGCAATTCCTTTGCCCTGGCAGTCTGGATCTACTGCCAATCTGTGTGTTACAATTGCCTCTTCGCCGATATCCCAACCTGCATCTGCATATTCAGGGTCCTGATCTGTAGTAATTGCCGAAACACCAGCCACTTGACCATCAATTTCAGCCACCCAAAGTTGCCCAACAGCAATATCGGCATTAAATACTTCTGGATTTGGGTAATCGGTATCCCATTGAAAATTTCCAATGGCATGCATCAATGGAATTACTTTTTTTACCAAAAGCATAATTTTAGAAACATCATCTAAATTGGCTAGTCTTATTATCATTGCGCAAATATAAAAGAATGCCCAGAAATTGTAATTCTGAATCCATTACCTTCCAGATTTCTATGAAGTCTTCATTTTAAATTATCCCATTTCCTTTCTATATTAGTTAACAATAAGCAATCTCACAAACAATTAATCTCTAGATAAATGAAAAGGACTTTATTAATAATTTTTGTTATTGGCGCATCTTTTCTATCGGGTTTCGCTTTTAAATCAATCATTACAAAACAAAATAATAGGAAAATGAAAAAAGTAACAGGCATCGGAGGCGTTTTCTTTAAATGCAAAGACCCGAAAAAAGTGACAGAATGGTATCAAAAACATCTCGGTTTAAATACCAACCCCTATGGTGCAACTTTCGATTGGTTTGAAGGGGCAGATAGTACCAAAAAAGGTCAAACACAATGGACACCTTTTGCCGAAACCACCAAGTATTTTGAACCTTCTAACAAGGATTTTATGATTAACTACAGAGTCGAAAATTTGGAAGCACTTGTAGCAGATTTGAAAAAAGAAGGCGTAACTATTGTAGATACGATAGAAACTTACGATTACGGGAAGTTTGTTCATATTTTGGATGCCGAGGGGAACAAAGTTCAGTTGTGGGAACCGAAAGATTAATGTGATTAATCAAAGCTTAATGGGAAACATCAAGATCAGATTAACTCCAACAGAAAAAAATGAATTGGAAACATTTTTTCAATTTCAGCTGGATGAAGAAGCAAGGTTTTTGGCCGCATTTACAGCGAGAGACTCAACTGACAAAAATGCCTATATTGAAAAGTATGCTAAGCATTTAGCAGATCCTACTATTAATATGCAAACGATCTGGGTAAATGATATTATTGCGGGAAGTTTAGCAAAATTTGTTTTAGGAAACGAAGCTGAAATTACTTATTGGATTGATAGAAAATTCTGGGGGCAAGGTGTTGCTAAAACCGCACTGAACGATTTTTTAAAATTTGAAAAAACCAGACCGATTTTTGGGCGTGTAGCATTTGATAATTATGGCTCGCAAAAAGTTTTAGAGTATTGTGGTTTTATAAAAATCGGGCAGGATAAAGGGTTTGCCAATGCTAGACAGGTGGAAATTGAAGAATTTATTTATAAACTTTCTGATAGAAAGCGAATACAAAACTAATTTAAACCAATCATTTGAAAAATAAATAGATATGCCAACTTCCTTTAATGATTTAATTAAAAAAGCTTATACCGCTTTTAATGAACGAGACATTGATAAAGCCTTATCAACTATGCAACCAAATGTACAGTGGTCTAAAGCTTGGGAGGGTGGCTATATTAGCGGCCACAATGAGATAAGAGCATACTGGACAAGGCAATGGAAAGAGATCAATCCAAATGTTGAGCCTATTGGGTTTACCGAAAGAGAAAATGGAAGTTTAGAGGTTGAAGTGAAGCAAAAAGTTAAGGATTTGGAAGGCAATTCTATATTTGATGGAACAGTTAAACACGTTTACACTTTCGAAGATGGATTAGTTAAAACTATGGATATTGAGTTGGTTTAGCGAACAAAATCTATACATTGTAATGGAGACAGAAACTGGAATTGACGATTTTATTAATAAATATAATATCCAAGAAGTATTATTTAATTCCTTTAGAAACTTAGTAAATAATAATTCAATTGGGGATTTAGATATTGAAAACAAAGATATATTTATCCATGCTGAAAATATAAACTTTAAAATTACAGCATTAAATCATTTTAAATTTAGCACTCTAATTTTAAGAAATGAAAAAATAATAGGTAGCTATTCGTTGGTTTTCACAAGGGAAGGAAATCTGGTTGATGAGCTTTTTATAATTGATTAGTAATTAAATTGGATGTTAGTAGAAACACTGAAATTATTATTTACCAGAGATTTAGAACGGTTGAGGAAAGAAATTGAACTTTATCGTGATGAGCATAATCTATGGAAAGTTGATGCAGAAATTGCAAATTCAGCAGGCAATTTATGCCTGCATCTAATTGGCAACTTGAATACTTATATCGGCAATGAGATTGGCAAAACAGGCTACATTAGAGATAGACCTTTAGAGTTTTCCTTGAAAGATATTCCGAAGCTCGAACTGCTAAAAAAAATCGATGAAACAATTTTAGTTGTTAATCAATCATTGGATAAATTAACAGAGGAAGAACTACAGAATGAATATCCAATTACCGTATTGGATAAAGCAACATCTTATGAATATTTTCTTGTGCATTTAACTACCCATTTGGGCTATCATTTAGGGCAAATTAATTACCATAGGAGGTTGTTGGATCGCATTTACAGACATGACTGAAATTGATAAAATACTTCAAAAATATAATTGGCCAAAAAACGAATTTGTCAGAAATTTAAACTTTCGAGAAATAGAAAATAAGATTGAATTTGAATTACCAGAAGATTATAAACAGTTTCTTTTAAAATACCCTGGGTATGAAATTCAACTCGGAGAGGAGTATATTAAACTTTGGGATTACGATAAATTGCTAGAATGGAATGAAGGATATGAGATTATTCAAGAACTTAGATTAACCTTAGGAATTGGAGATAATGGTGGAGGCGAATTTATAGGACTTGAAAAACTTATCAACGGAGATACTAGAGTCGTATTAACACCATTTATTGATCTTAACATAGAAAATCATATCGAAATAGGAAGTTCATTTACAGATTTCTTAAAACGTTTAGACAATGGAAAGACATGGTTTAATGAAGGTAAATTACAATAATAGAATAGCTGATGAACCATTGCTAAACTTTTGGTCGAGATTTGTTCCAAAGGAAACTACTATGTAGCAATCTCGTCCTAATAATTGTGGATTTACAATCCACTCATTCTACCCAGCCACGCAAATACGGATTGCTTAGCCACCCTGCTATTTGGCATAGGAGCTGATGAATGGAGAAAACGTTAAAGCTTTTGCAGAAACATTCAATTTATTACAGTCCAAGGCAACGCGTCCTGCCCGATTCTTCATCGGGTACTTGTGTTGCCATCTTAAAAGCTTTAACGAATTTGTCCACCATTAGCTTCAAGCCTTGATCTTTTGTTTCTTTTCTATCAAGAGAAAAGAAAAAGCCCTTCGGCGGCATTGAGCCGAGGCAAGCCTAAGCGTTGGGTGAATTGGATAGAGATTGCATCACTAAAAGTTTTACTACATTTAGAATCTAAAATAAATTCTAAATATTAAACCACTGGTCGAGATTTGCAGTCCACTGATTCAATACAATAATATAAATCCATCAATGAATCTTTCCATTCAATCCTTATTTCCAGACGATTCCACATCGCATTTTGTGCATAGCTTTTGGTTATTGGAAAACAAAACCGGAAAGGACATTCCATCAACGGTTTTGCCGAACGGAATGATGGACTTAATGGTAATAAAAACGAGTTCTGGTGATTGGGAAATGTTTTTAAGAGGTATTGATAATGCGCCAAGTCAAGTATCCATAACGGCAGATACGGTTATGTTTTCTATCGGTTTTAAGTTATTGGCTGTAGAATATCTATTTGGAGATTCTATTAAAGATGTGCTGAATGAAGGAAAAAGCATTTCAAATGATTTCTGGCAATTTGAAGCATTTGATATGATGAGTTTGGAGAATTTTTACAATAAAGCTGTAGAAAGAATTAAAACCGTTTCGCCTGAAAATATTGATAATCGAAAGAAAAAATTATTCGAACTGATTTATGCTACAGATGGTTCAATTAGCGTAAAGGAACTTTCAGAACAAGTTTACTGGAGCAGTAGGCAAATTAATCGATACTTCAACCAGCAATTTGGCATTTCGTTAAAGGCATATTGCAGCATTCTTCGTTTCAAAGCCTCATTTAAACATATTAGTGAAGGCAAACTTTTTCCCGAACAAAACTTTACAGATCAAAACCATTTCATCAAAGAAATTAAAAAATACGCTGGTGTTACGCCAAAAGAATTGAGCAAGAATAAAGATGAACGCTTTATAGACATCGTTGCAATTAAAAAACATCCTTGATAAAACGACCGATTTTTACTATTTCTTGACCCAACCATTGTCCAACTTTGCATTATAATTAAAATGCAACATGTTACTACAAGATAATAAAATAGCAATTGTTGGCGGTGGTCCTGGCGGACTCACACTAGCCAGATTACTTCAGCAAAAAGGCGCTGAGGTAAAAGTTTATGAGAGAGATCAAGATCAGTTTGGGCGACAACAAGGCGCAACACTCGATTTACATTATGAATCTGGATTAAAGGCATTACGTGCATCGGGACTAATTGAAGAATTTGCAAAAAGCTATAGACCGGGTGCTGAAAGAATAACCATTACCGACAATAACGCAACCATTCATTATACAGAACGGGATGAGGCGCCTCTGCAAGATTTAAACAGCATCTATGCCCGACCCGAAATTGACCGCAGCCCACTTCGAGATTTGCTCATTGCATCATTACAGGAGGATACCATTATCTGGGATTCGAAATTTTTAGAACTTACAAAAAATGGCGATGGCTGGGATTTGGTTTTCGAAAATGGAAATACGGTCTATGCAGATCTTGTAATTGCTGCGGATGGAGCAAATTCTAAAATCAGAAAGTATCTTACAAACATTCAACGCATTTACTCAGGCGTAACCATTGTAGAAGGAAATATTTACAATGCCGCCATCAATGCGCCACATTTATGGGATTTGACCAACGGAGGAAAGGTTTTTGCCCTGTGGAATAATAAAACCATTTTTCTGAGCGCAAAAGGAGAAGGTTCGCTTTCCTTTTATACCAGTACCAAAGAAACAGAAGATTGGGCAAAATCATCAGGTATAGATTTTACAAATAAAGCGCATGTTTTTACATGGTTTAAACAACGCTTTTCGGATTGGAGCAACGATTGGCACGAAATCTTTTTAACCGATGAATCCTATTTTGTTGTTCGACCACAATATCATTTTCCGGCAGATCAATCTTGGAAAAGTGTCCCTAATTTAACCATGATTGGTGATGCTGCGCATGTTACGCCACCTTCAGGAGAGGGTGTTAACCTTGCCATGCAAGATGCACTGGAATTGTATGAAGCACTTTGTGTAGATGGATTTACAACAGCGCTTGAAGCCATCCAATCATTTGAAGAGAAAATGCATGCCAGAGCTTCCATCGGAACCAAAGAGGCATTAGAAATGGTTGAGGAGATGACATCCGAAAACAATCTTCAGCAGATGCTGAATTTTTTTAACCAAATGGTCGATTTAAAAAAAGGCGATCAAACTAACTAATTATCAAAATGATGTTACTCGAAAATAAAACGGTAGCCATTATTGGAGGCGGTCCGGTTGGATTGACGATGGCAAGATTACTGCAACAAAAAGGCGTAAGTGTAAACGTTTACGAAAGAGATAAAAACGCAGAGGCAAGAATTTCTGGTGGTACGCTCGATCTGCATAAAGGTTCAGGGCAGGATGCATTAGAAAAGGCTGGTTTACTGGAAACTTATTATGCAATGGCAAAACCAATGGGAAGGACTATAGCTGATGAGCAGGGCAATGTTTTGTTGTCTAAAAAATCAGCTCCAGAAAGTCAGTTTGATAACCCGGAAATAAACAGAAATGATTTAAAGCGATTGTTGCTAGAAAGTCTGGCCAGCGAAACGGTGGTTTGGGATCGGAAATTTACGGGGCTTGAGGTGCAAAACGGAAAGTGGATTCTGCACTTCGAAAATAATGAAAATACAATGGCAGATTTTGTAATCGGAGCCAATGGCGGAATGTCTGTCGCAAGAAAATATATTACCGATGCAGAAATAGAATACTCTAGAACAATTATGGTTCAAGGAGATGTAGCCCATCCAGAGATAAATTGTAAAGATTTTTATCAACTTTGTGATGATAACATTTTAATGGTTGCAAGCAATGGCAATTTGTTGGTGGCAAATCCTAAAAATGGCGATTTATTAAGTTACAATGTGATTTTTAAAAAGCCAGAAGAATGGGAAAGTGTAAACGAATTAAATAAAATAAATACAGCAGGAATTGCATCTTTTCTTAAAGAAAAATTATCGAGCTGGGACGAATGTTACCAAAAATTGTTCGGTGCTACTTCATCATTTGTAATTTGGACAACCAGAAAAATTCCTTTGGATAAACCCTGGAATAATGATCGCACTTTGCCAATTACGCTTATCGGAGATGCTGCGCATATTATGCCGCCCTTTGCCGGGCAGGGTTTAAATATCGGACTAAAAGATGCATTGATTCTATCTGAGAACCTTACTAATGGAGCATTCGAAACCATTGATGTTGCGGTAAAAGACTATGAACAAAAAATGTTTGTTTATGCAAAAGAAGCACAGTATGAAACCAATAAAAACGAAATAGAGATGCTTAATCCAAATTTTTCATTTTTGAAATTTAATAGCTAATGAGGTTTGATAATTAAGCCTTTTAAAATTCAAAAAGATGAGTGTTTAATGTTGTACAAATAAACACCCCGTCCTACGGACACCCCCTCTAAGAAAGGGGAATTGCAAATCGAAGAACTTTATTTCATATATATCATGAGCAATTAATTATTTTGTTGGCATTTTAAATGAGGGTGGAATTGAAGCATCATCTGCCGCCCAAAGTTTGTTTGGGCGTTTACCCATTACCAATTCTAACTTTCCGCCTTTCATTAAATCCTCGTGAGAAAACCACGATTTATTCCAAGCCTGTCCGTTCAGTTTTGCCGATTGGATGTACTTGTTCTCTGGTGCATAATTTAAACAGACCAGCTCGAATTTTTTGCCGTTTCCAAGATCCAGCTTTACATTTGCAAAAGTTGGGCTTCCGATAACATATATTGGCAAACCCGGCGTCATTGGATAAAAGCCCATTTCTGAAAACACCACGAAAGAGGTTAAACCGCCACCATCTTCATCTCCAGGAATACCCATCAAATCGTTGCGGAACCATTGTGTAAGTAAGCTTCGAACGCGTTTCTGAGTGCGCCAGGGCTGGCCTGCATAATTGTATAAATATGGAATGTGCATGGCTGGTTCGTTACCCATAGAAAACTGACCTACGTTACCCGTATGATCTGGCAGTTGCGAATAGAAATCATATCTGCTTTTTCCTAATGATGTATTGTACATTCTTTCCAGTTCATCAACAAAAGCCTGTTTGCCACCAATCATATTTACCAAATCGCCCACGTTGTGTAAAACATCCCATCGGTAGAGCCAGCCATTGTTTTCATCGTACGTTTCTCTAGCGCCTAAACCTCCTGAAAAACGGTAATCCAATGGTTGAATAAACTTGCCATCAGCATCTTTTGGGTGGAAGAATTTGGTATCTGGATTAAAAACGGTGCGATAACTCAGGCTCTTATCTAAAAAGTATTTTGCCTCATCCGTTTTGCCCAATTGCTGAGCAATATTGCCTAAACACCATTCATCGTAAACGGTACCCAAAGTCACAGCAATGGGCTGGCGCTTTTCGAAACCGTGCACTTCTGGCGCAGTCTCTTTTTCGCCTGCTGGCAACGCAGGAAAATAGCCCTTATCTTTAAAAAACTGATCTAAAACACCCGCCTTTTTTGATGACCATGGCGCCAAAGTTTTCTCCGTGATTCCTGCTTTACAATATTGATAAGCTTCTTCTAGATTAAATGTTCTTAAACCTTTGTTGTAGGCATCAATAATGGTTGCAACGCCATGATTACTGTTCATCCGGCGACTATCGCCTGTAACCTCAGGAAAAGTTGGCATCCAATGATCGTCCATTTGCTGTGCCATTCGCAAATAAGAATTAATCATATTGCTTTCCATCTTTGGTTCGATAATTACCCGAAGCGGATGTGTTGCCCGATAGGTATCCCAAATCCAATCATCTGTAAAAAAGGGGATACCGTTATCGTTGTGTATTTTCCCGTCAAAGGCACTGAAATATTTTCCATCTTCAGATAAGCTGATCATGCGCTCGTATGTGCGATAAAGGGAAGTGTAAAATATAGTTTTGGCTGTTTCATCCGTTCCCTCAACCATAATTTTTCCGAGCGTTGTATTCCAGATATTTTTTCCGGTTTGGGCTACGTCAGTCAGATTGTAATCTTTAATTTCTCTGCGAAGGTTGTTTTTCGCCTGCTCTACACTGATGAAGGAAATCCCATAGTGCGCTTTAATCTGCTTGGTTTTGGAAGGATATTTTAGAATAAGATAAGCATTACGACCAGATGTTGTTTGATCATTAGAAATTTTATCGCCTTTTTGTGTGCCTGCCTCAGTTGGTGTTAAATCTGTTTCTAGGTAAAGATAAACCTTGGTGTTGTTATCCAGTTTCTGAAAACCGCTAATTGTATTTTGATTTGCCTTTAATTCGCCATCTCTGGTATTTAAAATTAGATAAGGCGGAAAATCTGTTTGCGAAAAATTGATGGCATAAATTCCCGATTGATGAGATGGTGCAAATTGAACATTAATGCCATAATCATCCAAATCTACTTCGTAATAATAAGGCTTAATAATTTCATTATCGTAACCATAATTGATTGTACTTTTAACATTTTTTAAATCGCCCTGAAACGGACTTAAGTTAAAGGCCGAGCTTCCTCTATGGCTGGTTATAACAATGGGCAAACCGTTAATGGTGTTGCTGGTAAAATTATCACGCTCCGGATAAACCCGCAACAAACTATTCGGCAAATGAACGGTAGGATAGGTTGGAACGAGTAAGTGGCTAATATTACCAATATATGGATTAACGTAATCAACAGGCTGTTTTTTGGTTTGTGCTGTTGCAAAATTAGCACAAATGGTTAGCGAAAGAAAGGAGCCTAATAAAAAGCAAATGTATTTTTTCATGTTTATAGTTTCCATAGGATTTAGCAAACTTAACATTTTTTAAAAAAGATATTTAACCATCTGTAAGTTCTAAATGTATTATTCGTGATGTAGATTTTTGAATTTGCGGTTCAACAGCTAAAACGTTTTATGCAATTTGCAAAAAAAAGTCTAACTTATGTAAACCGGAACACCAGAACAAAAAGGAAGTTTCTTGTAATTCTTTCTAAACATGAAGCGGTTAATTTTAAATCGATTAAAATGAGTCCGCTTTTTTATGGCATTAAATTTTATCGAGTCTAAAATATCCTAAATGAATTTCATCTTCAGGCAAATTTGCCGACGGATAAATTTCGATGTTGTATTTTTTTTTGCTAACCGAGTTTAAAATATCTTCTATTTTGTATATGTCATCGACATCGATTCCGTATTTTTCATCAATGTGAGAATTTGCGCCTTTAATGGAATTTGTTTTGAAGAAAACCGTTTTCTTAGCATTTTGAATGGCCTGCGCACGATCATCCTGGACAGATAAAACGGTATAATGTTGTTCTTCTAGTTTATTGCTTTGATAACCGCCGAGGTTAATGAAATACAGTTTCTTGGTTGAATTAATTGAATGGCCTCCTTTCGGAACCACACTAATTTTAAAGCCATCAACCGCATTTACTTCTCTCCATCCATCAATATGAATGCTTGTTCCAGCTTCTGGCCAAAAGGCTTTAATCTGTGGAACCAATTCTTTTAAATTATGGGCAATTCCAAAAAAGAAATCATGTTGTTCTATATTTCTGTTGGGTGCTTTAGATCCCAATAAAAGCATAAAGAGTTTTGGCTTTGTGGATGTCTGCTGGTCATCACTCATCATTATTTTTTTTGAATTTAAGACTTTAATAACAAACGGCTTTAGGCTTCAGATTGTTTAAAAAAATCTAATTGAGCTTTAGAAGCAACCAAACTCTTAATCACATTTTCTGATGCGGCCTCGCAAAAATCCAAACCCGAATAATCAGGATTAAAGCCACCAATGTACGGCACAGCCATAATGTAGATGCGGTTATTAATGGCTCCGTAATGGTCTATAATTTGGAAATTATCGTTAATGGTAATCCCTGGAACGTTTAAATAATAATTTCCGTTGCCATCGGTTTCTACCTTTTCATTTCCTGATTCCATTTCCCGCTTACCAACTTTTTCATCTTTAAATTTGATCTGGGCAGGGCTAACGGTTTTCTTGCTCAACAAGCTTTTATATGGTAATTCCTGATAATTTAAATGAGGCTGACCAACACAATCTACGTAGGTTTTAAAATGCGGATTTTGCTTTTGATTTAATTCATCGGTATAAAAGTATATGGCACCGCCATCAGCATGTGGTTCGGTGTAGCTGTCATCGCCAACAGGAATAATCTCGAGTACACCAGCATCATTTAAGGCCAGCATTTCCTCAACAGATCCCTGCGGAACAAAGGCAATTACAATAGAAATTAAGGGCATTAAAACTTTCTGAAGCCTTTGCATATCTTCTGCCGAAAAGTGCTTGGCAGGATAATTCATGGCAAAACTTAATACGGCAAGCATCTCTTTCCAATAAACCGATTCTTTGCGTTTAATCGATTTTTCTGCCTCTGTATATTCTGCCTTGAATAATAGGAAAGGATCTATTCTTTCTCTTAAATCCATCATCGAATCTACAAAAGTCTCGATGCTCATTTCTCTAATCTGCTCATAGAAACCAGGTTCTTTGTCTCTAATCATCTCTTTAAAATTTTGCTCAAATACAAAATCTAAAGAAAGAAATCCATCATTTTCGGCCTTGTTTTTTTCTACAACTTCGTGGCTCAGTACAGAGTCTTTTAAGAGATGCGAGTCTGCCAAATGAAAGCGGATTGCCGGTAACAAACCACTTCTAGAGTGCATAACCATCTTAAAGTTGGGACTGTCTTCGTTTAACTTGTACACAAGTTTATCTTCATTTTTCCAATGGAAGTTTCCATTTTGCCTTGCCATTGTACGAATCGCGTCGATTGCGGTGAGTGAAGACCCTTTAATGGCAACTGGATGGTTGATTTTAAAGGCGAGTTTTGCTGGAGGATAAGGAGAATCAAAATATCCCTTAAAAACATTTTCATGCTTTAAAGGCCATCGGTGTCCGGTACAAATAATAATGTTGTCGTACTCCAACACGGCTTCGCCAGAAATTTCTACGGCAACTTTATTCCTTTCGGGATAATCAATGATGTCGGTAACGGGGCTGTTTAAGCAAACATTGGTTTCGATTCCCATTTCCTTTGCCTGTTTAAAGAGAAGATCGAACTGGGCGGAAAGATATTGACCGAAGAGCAAGCGGGGAAGCACTTTGTAATCGTTAAATTTTTCAGCATTAACATGAAAGCGATCTAAGGTTTCCTGCGGAACCGTTTTTATCCAATCGGAAATAGAGGTAACCAGTTCTGGAATTTCATTGCCCGATACATTGGTAATGTGCTCATCGTTAGCGCCTTTTGTACTATAAGGCATTCCGGCACCAAGCTGACTGCTTTTCTCTATGATATCAATCGAAAAATTTTTCAGATCAGAATCTATCAATCTTTTAAACATGAAAAGTCCACTTGGACCACCGCCCAAAATTGCAATCTGAATTTTTTCTGCTTTATCTGGCATAAATTTTTTGATTTTAAGCAAGGTTATTAACCTCGAAACCACCATAGCTTACCATTTCTGCATTGTGATTAATGGTAAGTTTTAGCTTCATTTTTTCTATTAGGTTTTCTGCCAAAGTAATGCTTCTGTGGATGTCGTTAATTCCTCTTATCTCGATTCCCCTAGCCAAGGTTTTATATTTATTTGGCTCAAATTTTTCAATGAATCTTTGCAGATCAGCGCTAATTTTATTTTCCTTATTCATCATTATCTATAATTGTTCTTCTTACAATCCTAAAAAAGATAAATTGTTTTAACATTTTTTTAAGGAAGATTTTTAGTACTTGTAATCAAACAAAAAACAATTCATTTGGATTTAAGGTTTTCCAATTATAAACTATAATATGGAGCAGTCAAAAAATTCGCTAGGCAAACTTTACATGGGAACCAGTGGATTAATTTTACCAGTGCCGAATAAGGCTTTTTATCCAGATGAGTTTAAAGAGCGAAGCCGATTGTGCTATTACAGTTCGTTAATGAATTCTATTGAGGTTAACAGCTCTTTTTATAAAACCCCAATGGGAAATACAGTAGCCAAATGGGTAAACGAAGTTAATGATGATTTTAAGTTTACGTTTAAACTGCTAAGGGATATTACACATAATAAAGGCCTAATTTTTGATCCTGTTTTACTGCAAAAATTTATGCATAGTATTTCTTTTGCAAAAGAAAAACAGGGAATATTACTCATTCAGTTTCCGCCAAGTTTAAAAGTAGAATCGAGTTTGCAGGTAGAACGATTATTAACATTTGTTCGTGAATATGATCCTGTTGGCTGGAAGGTTGCTGTAGAATTTAGACATCCTTCGTGGTATAAAACCGAAACTTACGATCTTCTAAACGATCGAAACATAAGTTTGGTAATACATGATAAGGCACCTGCTCATACACCAATGATTGAACTGGATGCATCTTTTGTGTATTTAAGATTTCATGGCCCAAATGGAAATTATCGGGGCAGTTACGAGGATGGTTTTTTGGCTGAATATGCCAGTTATATAAGCGATTGGCTAAATGATGGCAAAGAAGTGTATGTTTACTTTAACAATACAATGGGGGAGGCCTATCAAAATCTATCCACTTTAAGGGATTTCGTGGGTGAATCGGTTTTTGATGTCGAGAGATAATACTGATTTCACCATATAAGGCATTTAATAAACTATAAGCTTATATGTCTTCATATTTATTATATGGTTAATATTAAGCTATAAGACTGAAAAACTAATTTTCGCCATGTAGTAATGAAAGCCTCTTTGCCATATATTTCTTATCTGGTTATTATTACTGCAAATGATTTAAGTGGTTTTCAATCTCCGCTGTAATTAAGTTTATGGTAGGCGTATCTAAATTAATCTGCACCGAATGTTCATTGTCTAGGTCTTTTTCGAAAACAGGCAATTGCTCTAAAATATCTTCAATTGGCAAAAGTTCCCAATCTAAATCTAAATTCCGAAGCGCACCGATGGTTTTACCTTTATTGATAATCTGGTAAATGTCTTCGATGGGAAGTATCGTTAATTCTAAATCAGCAGAATTGTGGTGGATAATTATTTTAAAAGCGTCCATAATTTGATGAACCGTTTTAGTGGGCGATTGTTTTAATTATTGATTAAAGAAAATTAATTCTTAAGATTTGGAATCAAATTTAAAAATGCCTGAAAATCGGCCTTATATTTTTTCTTATCCAGCTTAAAATAAAAGGCGCCTTTTTTCGAGCTGGATCTATCTTTTTCCTCAAGCTTAATCAGCAATCCTGTCGAGGTTATTTTTCTACTGAAGTTTCTGGTATCTATTTTCGTATCGTTTACTTCTTCAAAAAGATTTTGTAATTGTGGCAAGGTAAACTGTTTTGGCAGCATTTCGAATAAAATCGGGTGGAGCGAAGCTTTGTATCTTAATTTCTTTCGTGCATCGGCAACCATTTGGTCGTGATCAAAAATAAGCTTCGGGCGTTCGTTTATTAAAAACCATTCGGCCTCATAATCATCGTTAAGTTGATTTTCATATTTGTGAATGTCAATTAGTGCAAAATAACCAACAGATAAAGTACGTTCAATCGGATCGCGATTTGGCTCGCCATAAATCTGCATCTGCTCTAAATAAACACCTTCTAACCCGGTCATTTTTTTGAGCACCCTGTTTGCCGCATCATCAGGACTTTCATTTGAGCCAACAAAACCACCCATTAAGCTCCATTTATTAATTTCGGGCTCTAAGCCACGTTTAACCAATAGAATTTTTAAATGTGCCCCATCAAAACCAAAAACAATGCAATCTACCGCAACTAAATAATGTGGCTGACTAGAATATTCTATCATAATTAAAGTTTAACAGGCTTAAGATGTTCAAATTTAAACAAAAATAAAAATTATTATTAAATGTCATTTTGACAATTAATAATAATTTTATAATTTGGCGCCACGATAAATTTGTTCAACCTAATTTAAGGATACAGATCTAACCAAATTATAAGCAAACATGCAAGAAACTTTTGATCTTGATTCAAACCCACATACACGATTAAATATTTTAACTGGCGAATGGATTTTGGTATCGCCACACCGTACAAAACGACCTTGGCAGGGTAAGATAGAGGACGTTAGTCCAGATAATCGCCCAGCGTACGATGAAAATTGTTACCTCTGCCCAGGTAATTCCAGAGCAGATGGAGATCACAATCCAGATTATAAGGCGAGTTTTGTTTTTAAAAACGACTTTGGTGCACTGTTGGAAGAAACACCTTTAGCCAGTATTAATGAGGATGATTTATTGGTTGCCAACAATCAAAAAGGAATTTGTAAGGTTATCAGTTTTACGCCAAAACATAATTTAACCCTGCCAGAAATGACTTTACCAGAAATTACGGCTGTTGTAGAAGTTTGGCAAAAAGAATTTAGCAGTTTAGCAGAAAATGAATGGATAAAATACATTCAGATTTTTGAAAACAAAGGCGAAATTATGGGTTGCAGTAATCCACATCCTCACGGACAAATTTGGGCACAAAGCGATATTCCTTTAGAAATTGCAAAAGAAAGCGATCGCCAAAAGGCATATTATGCAGTTCATAAAGAAAGTTTACTCTCTGCCTATTTAAAATTAGAACTGAAAAAACAGGAAAGAATTATTTTCGAAAATGATCATTTTGTTGTTCTGGTACCTTTTTGGGCTGTATGGCCATATGAAACCATGATTGTTAGTAAAAGACATGTTACCAGTATAAAGTATTTTAATGCCGCAGAGAAAGTATCTTTGGCAGAAGCAATTCAAAAACTAACCATTAAATACGATAATCTTTTCGAAACCTCATTTCCATATTCTGCTGGGATGCACCAAGCGCCCGTAAATAATGGAGACAATTCAGAATGGCATTGGCATATGCATTTTTATCCGCCATTGTTGCGTTCGGCTACGGTAAAGAAATTTATGGTAGGTTACGAAATGCTTGCAAACCCACAGCGTGATATTACACCAGAATTTGCCGCAAAAAAACTGAGGGAATTGCCTGTTGTGCATTATAAAGCTGAACAAAAAATAAAAATATAAAAGCCAAATCCGGTAAAAAATGGATATTGAACGTTTAAAAGTAGTATTTAAGAGTATTTATTATACCGATCCGCTGGTGGTTAGATCGCCCGGTAGGATTAATATAATTGGTGAACATACCGATTACAATGGAGGCTTTGTAATGCCTGCCGCTATTGATAAGGCCATTTATCTTGGCGTATCCAAGCGTGAAGATAATGAAGTCCACTTGTACGCAGAAGACTTTAAACAAACGCATACCGCCAATCTTGCCACTCTGGAACCATCTAAAAAAGGATGGCCAAATTATATTTTAGGTGTTGCAGATCAACTTCAAAAGAGGGGTTATAAAATCGGCGGTTTCAATTTATATATTGATGGCGATGTGCCTCCTGGAGCAGGTTTATCATCTTCTGCTGCGGTAGAATGTGCAACTGCCTTTGCGCTAGATCAGCTCTTTTCTTTATCCATTTCGAAGTTGGATATTGCATTGATTGCTCAAAAGGCCGAGCATACTTTTGCTGGTGTAAACTGTGGTATAATGGATCAATTTGCCTCAGCCTTTGGCAAAAAGGATCAAGCTATTGTATTGGACTGCCGATCAATGGATTATCGTTATGTGCCGCTTCAGCTAAAGGGATATAAACTGGTTTTGCTCAATACCAATGTAAAACATTCTCTTTCAGAAAGTGCTTATAATAAACGTCGCGAAGCTTGCGAGCAGGGCGTTGCTTGGGTTAAAGAAGGGCATCCAAATGTAGAAACACTTAGAGACGTAGATTTGGAGATGCTGGATGAATATGTTAAGCCAAAAGATGCGGATGTTTATACGAAATGCAAATTTATAGTTGGCGAAATTGCCCGTTTAATTAAGGCTGCAGATCATTTAGAGCAAGGTAATTTAAAGGAACTTGGTGCGCTGATGTTTGAAACGCACAAGGGTTTAAGCAAAGATTACGAAGTGAGCTGTAAGGAGCTTGATTTCTTGGTCGATTCGGTAAAAGGCTTAGATTATGTGCTTGGATCGAGAATGATGGGCGGTGGATTTGGCGGCTGTACTTTGAACATTGTTAAAGACGAAAACATTGATGAACTGATTGAAAAAATCAGTGCTGAATACCTTAAAGAATTTGGGATTAAACTAGATGCCTACACTGTAGAAACAGCTAATGGCACAAGCATAATAATTTAACAAGATGTCTAAAATATTAGTTACCGGAGGTACGGGTTATATCGGTTCGCATACGGTTGTAGAACTCCACAATGCAGGTTACGAAGTGGTTATCGTTGATAATCTCTCCAACTCGAACATCAAAATCCTGACCCAGCTCCACGCGATTACCGGAAAATGGTTCGATTTTCAGGAAATCGATCTTCAGGATGCCGGCGCTGTTCAGGAATTTGCAGAACAGCATACGGACATCACCGGGATTATCCATTTTGCGGCCTATAAGGCTGTTGGAGAATCGGTTGCCCAGCCCCTGAAATATTACAGGAACAACTTTTACAGCCTGATCAATCTGCTTACCTCTTTCAACAGAAAGATCGATCTTGTATTTTCATCGTCCTGCACGGTTTATGGCCAACCAGACAGTCTGCCGGTTACCGAATCGGCACCTGTAAAGAAAGCCGAGTCGCCTTACGGAAACACCAAGCAGATTGCAGAGGAAATCCTTGAGGAAACCGCTGCGGTAACACCCGATCTTAACATAATCGCACTGCGCTACTTCAATCCGGTTGGCGCACACGAAACCGCACTGATTGGTGAGCTTCCGAACGGAGTTCCGGCCAATCTGGTTCCCTTTATTACCCAGTCGGCCATTGGCAAACGCGGACCGATAACGGTTTACGGAAACGATTACGATACGGTTGACGGTTCTGCGGTACGCGATTACATCCACGTAGTAGACCTAGCCAAGGCACATGTTGCCGCGGTTAAGCGCATGGAAGAAAAGAAGGCGGAAAGCAATTACGAGGTTTTCAACATCGGTACCGGAAAGGGATCATCGGTTCTTGAAATTATCTCTGCCTTTGAAGGTACGACCGGAGAAAAACTGGATTATAAGATTGGGCCGAGGAGAAGCGGAGATGTAGAAAAGGTTTACGGCGATGTTCAGAAATCGAAAGATGTGCTGGGCTGGAAAGCAGATCTTGATATCGATGAAATGATGAGATCGGCTTGGGAATGGGAAAAGTACATCAAAGCAAATCCATTTGAATAAAATATCAACAACAAATAAATGTAAAAAATCCCTCATTTCATTATTGAAAATGAGGGATTTTTATTTACAGGTTATACATTCCACCATCTATAATCAACTCAGATCCTAAGATAAACGAAGAATCATCAGAAGCGAAAAATGAAATTGTTTTGGCTATTTCCTCGGCTTCGCCAAATCGTCCAACAGGGATTTGTTTAGTTAAACTTTCGCCCATACTTTGAAGATCTTCTTCTGATAAACCTAATTTTTCGCTGCTGTGCAAAGGCGTACCAACGGGCCCCGGACTAACGGCATTTACCCTAATTTTTCTTGAGGTTAATTCTGCAGATAAGTTTTTAGCCAAAGTTAAAAGGGCAGATTTACTTGCTGCGTAAACTGTTGCGCCTGCCATTCCAATGTGCGCATTTATAGAAGTGTTTAATATAATCGAGCCTCCATTATTAATTAACGGCAATACTTGTTGAATACTAAAATATGCCCCCTTGAAATTAATATTCATAATTTCATCAAACATTTCCTCACTCATATTTTCTAAAGAGTTGAATTTGCCAACACCAGCATTAATTACCACAATATCTAAAGTTTGAGTTATGGTTTTAACCTGTTCTGCCAATTTGGTAATTTCTTCCATATGCGCACTGTCAGACACGATTCCGAAAGCATTTTCGCCTAATTCGGCAACTGCTTCGCGAACAGATTTTTCATTTCTGCCCGTAATAATAACTTTGGCGCCCTGTGCTAAAAACTCTTTTGCAGTTGCGAAACCTATACCGCTATTTCCACCAGTAATAATTGCGGTTTTTCCTTCTAATTTTTTCATGTTTTTAATATTTAATTTTATGCCTTTTTTAAATGATCCAAAATTTATCGAGCCCATTTTATTCAGGCAAACTCGTGATCAATTCATTATCTTTATGTTTTGATAGATCAAAGAGACAGCTAATCTAATTCCCAATCAAGTATGTACTTTTTAGTGCGGTACAAACTTTTTGGTAGGAAATGGGGCGGAATTGTTTGAGAACATATGCCAATTTTTTATATGACAAAGAAAAGACAAGAATACTATACATGCTCAATGGAAGCCGCTTTAAACGTGATCGGTGGAAAATGGAAATTAACTATCTTAAACCGCTTGTTGTCTGGCCCAAAAAGATATGGCGAACTGCATAAGAGTATTCTGGGAATTGCAGAAAAAATGCTTACCCAGCAACTTCGTGAGCTTGAAGAAGATCAAATTGTAGAGCGTAAGGTTTATCCTGTGGTACCGCCTAAAGTGGAGTACTCCTTTACCGAATCGGGTTATAAACTTAAAGATGTTTTTAAATCATTAGAAATATGGGGCAATAATTTTCAGCACCGTATTCATCCGCTTTCCCTTAAGGAGGCGGATGATAAAAACTGTTATACTTTTCAAAGCGAAAATCCAAAATCAACTGCAATCTAAATTTATAGTTGTCATATTCTCGGTTCAAAGTTTGATATTTGCAATTCCTTAAAAATCCCATCAACCTTAATGAAGCCATATTTGCAACTTTTCGATTTCTCCCAAAAAATAAATTATAAAACCGAAATTCTTGCTGGCTTAACCGTAGCCATGACGATGATTCCTGAATCATTATCTTTTGCCATTCTGGGTGGGTTTCCACCCCTTGTTGGCTTATATGCCGCTTTCATTATGGGCCTGGTTACGGCTGTTCTTGGCGGCAGACCGGGTTTAATTTCTGGCGGGGCCGGGGCAACGGTAATTGTGATTATTGCCTTAATGAAATCGCATGGCATCGAATATGTGTTTGCAACAGTAGCTCTAGCAGGAATCATACAGATCATAGTTGGTTTGTTTAAGCTTGGAAAATTTATCCGATTGGTACCGCAACCCGTAATGTTCGGTTTCGTAAACGGTTTGGCTGTAATTATTTTTATGTCGCAGTTAGAACAGTTTAAAACTGTAATTAACGGGAAAACAGAATGGATTAGTGGTACGCCTTTATGGATTATGCTTGGATTGGTTGCACTAACCATAGCCATTGTAATCTTATTGCCAAAAATAACTAAAGCAATTCCTGCATCACTTGTTGCAATAATTGTTGTTTTCGGATTGGTTTTTGGTTTAGGAATTCATACCAAACTTGTTAAGGATATTGCATCAGTTAGTGGTGGTTTTCCGCCGTTTCACATTCCCGATGTACCATTCAATTTGGAAATGCTTAAAATTATTTTTCCTTACGGATTAATAATGGCGGGCGTAGGATTAACGGAAGGATTACTTACACTAAACTTGGTTGATGAAATTACAGAAACAAAAGGTAATGCAAATAGAGAAAGTATAGCCCAGGGAACGGCGAATATTTTAAATGGTTTCTTTTTTGGAATGGGCGGTTGCCCAATGATTGCTCAAACATTGGTTAATTTATCTGCAGGAGCAAGAGCAAGATTATCTGGTATTATTGCCGCACTAACCATTCTCTTAATCATTTTAATTGGAGCGCCAGTAATTGAGAGGGTGCCAATGGCGGCCTTGGTTGGCGTAATGATGATGGTAGCCATCGGAACATTTGAATGGATGAGCTTTAAGGTGATTAATAAAATGCCCCGACAGGATATTTTTGTTGGAATTTTAGTTGCCGTAATTACCATTTGGCTCCACAACTTGGCGCTTGCGGTACTTATTGGGGTTATAATTTCAGCATTGGTTTTTGCATGGGAAAGTGCAAAAAGAATTAGAGCAGAGAAATATATTGATGCTAAAGGAGTAAAACATTACGATATTTTTGGTCCGTTATTCTTTGGTTCTGTTACAGCATTTAATGAAAAGTTTGATGTATCAACAGACCCACAATATGTAATTGTCGATTTTAAAGAAAGTCGGGTTTTCGATATGTCTGGAATTGATGCTTTAAATAAACTTACTGAGCGTTATCGATCATTGGATAAGAAATTACATCTTATGCATTTAAGTGAAGACTGTAGGCGATTATTAAAAAATGCAGATGATGTTATTGATGTAAATATTATCGAAGATCCATCTTATCGCATTTCTCCAGAGAAATAATTATATACTTTGACACAACCTTATTTCTCATTATTCAAAATATACCTTCATGTGGCTAAATCTAGATGCACTAATTATTAGTTGCAAGGATGATTTTTGAAATAGGCTTTTTTTTTGAGCAGTTAATTTGGCTCGAGAAAGTGTTTTTCGTAGCAATGATTTTAAGTTTCATCAATTTACTTCGACAATGTTTTGAATCGTAAACAAAAACCTTAATAATATTCCTAATTAGGTTAAACGTTTTACTAACTATTGCTTTGCTTAACAACAAAGTGTTGATTTTATTATGTTCAAACAGAAAAAATACATAAAAATTTAGATTTTTACCGCCAGCTAATTTCATCAATGTCAGCAAATAAATATAAAATTTATAATTAAAAACTAATTTTTATATCATTTTAATAAAATATAAATCGGTATAATATTTTTTTAATAAAAATGACTTTTTATTGTTAAAACGATTTAGTATATATATATTTGATTTAACCAAATACAAATTTATGAGAATCTATAACTACTATTGCCGAAGTACCATTCTTTTTAGTCTACCAGATACTTTGCTGTTTCCAAAAAAATAAATTTTTCTTAAATCATTTTTTTACCATTTAAAGATCCATTAACTATGCGATACTTAGGGGTGTGCCTTGTACTTTTTGCTGCGCTAACGTTAAACGTTTTATCGAGCTATGCAATAGGTAATAAGCCTAACACAGGCCGAACATTTAATTACTCTCTTTTCCAAGACACGACAAAAAACAAAAAATTGCCGGAGCAGGATTCATTGAGGATAGATAGTTTAGCACAAATCAAATCTAAAACTCTTTACAACAAGCTTGCTGGCGGAGTTAAAAAGGAAACGAAAGATTTATCTCTCTTTCCTGCAATTTCATTGCAACAAAATTTAAAAGGAAATTATGCCGGCCTATATGTTCAAGAGCCTTCAGGAGAGCCTGGATCTATTCAGAACATGTTTATTAGAGGCGCTCCTATGCCATTATTATCGAAAAAGGATTTATATGATGCGCAGCCTTTAGTTGTGCTTGATGGAATTCCTTTAGTACGTGAGCATCCTTTTGCTTTTGATACGCAACAATTCGATTTTAATAGAATCGGCCCTGCAACTAACTTGTTGGCAGGCATTGATTTGAATAATATAGCCTCAATAGAAGTGCTTAAAGATTTAGCTTCTACTTCTGTATATGGCCCAAGAGGTGTTAACGGTGTTATAGTTTTAACATCTAAAACTGCTGCTGGCAAATATCGCTCTATATCTTTCAACTCTTACATAGGGATGGTTCAGAAACCTTTTGTAAACACCATTAACGGTAAATACGAAAACGAGTTTAGACAACGCTTTTATGATCTTTATACTACTAATGGTAGATATTCTGATGATGAGGAGTATCCTGTATATTTAAGTGATTCATTAAATAATGTATACAGCGGTAAATCTGACTGGACCGATTTGTACTATAAAAATGCTTTAATCTATGGCGTTAATTTCTCGCTAGCGGGTGGTACGGATAGAGCTAACTTCAGATTTGCATTAGGCAATACAAAAAGCGAAGGCGTTGCAGATCAAACTGGTCTTGATCGTTATAGCGCAACATTTAACATTAACATGAGGCCAACCAAGTGGTTGTTGTTCTCTACTATGATTAATGCGAACCGATTAAACCGCAATAGAAATAAATCACTTCGCGATCGTTTTGCGCAAATAAATTATTTCCCTGATTTAAGTGCGCCACTTCCTCCAAATAAAGATTACTATGCTTCTTATCTGCAAGAATATCAAAAAGGTTTTGATGATAACAAAACCAATACCATTCAGGGATATGCAAAATTAGAAGGAACATTTGGCAAATTTAAAGTGGTATCATCTTTCAATGCAGATTACAGTGAAGGCTATAGAGATATTTTCTATGCTAGAACATTGTTGCAGGGCAACAGTTATGCGTCTAATTACTATGGTTTCAGCCAAAGATTAATGATGGATAATAAAGTTACTTACGACTTAAACCTGAATAAAATTCACGATTTCCACTTTGAGGTAGGCCAATCGATGCAATGGGATATCTATAAATATAACAACGCTTATGCTTACAAAGGTGTAAACGATTATATTAAAATTAATTTACTTCAATCAGATCCTAATCTTCCAAACTATTTAACACCATTGGCTTTCCCAAGAGAATTGAGTTATCGTTTCGTAGATAAAACAGAAGACAACTTATTGTCTTTCTATGGAAAAGCTGATTACTCATTCAGTGATAAATATTTTGTATCGGCCATATTACGCTTGGATGGTTCTTCAAACGCACAACCAACAAGCCGCTGGTTTTACTCGCCAACTCTTTCTGCAGCTTGGAATGTAAAAAATGAATTCTTGAAAGATAGCAGATTGGTTGATGATTTAGTGTTACGTGCGAGTGTTGGTAGAATGGGACGCCCATTTAGCTATGATAATTATGCACAAGGGCCACAATACACAGCCTCAGTAGGATATACAGGTAACTTAACTGTTCCAGGTTATAATGCATTTGGTGTACTAACGCGTACATATCAGTTTGGTTGGGTTGGTTACGGTGTGCCTTGGTCTTATTCTGATCAGATTAATATTGGTGCGGATGCATCTATGTTAAAAAACCGTCTGCATGTTTCGGTTGATTTATACAGCAAAACTGAAAAAAATCAGTTGATTGGAATTCCGGCTTTTGCAGAATATGGCTATAAGCAATCTATCGAAAGTGGAATGTCTGTTAACAACATGGGTATCGATTTAACCATTAGCGGTCAAGTAATTGCGAAAAGTAAATTCTCATGGAACTCTGCTTTGAACTTTAACCATAACTCAAACGAATTAAAAGCATTGCCTAGAGGCTTGGATCAGCTGGTTGTAGGTAACAGATTCTTAAAGGTAGGTCAGCCTGTAGATCAGTATTGGTTATTGGTTAACAATGGAATTTACGCATCAGATGCTGAAGTGCCAGTAGTAAATGGACAAAAATTAAAATACAAAGGTATTCCTTTGAAAGCTGGTGATCCTCGTTGGCAAGATCAAAATGGCGATAACACAATTGATGATAATGATAAAGTGTTAAAAGGACATTCTTTACCAACTGTAGCTGGCGGTTTCGACAACAATTTCAAATATGGTAACTGGAGCCTTGGTACAAGCCTTTACTTTAATTTGGGTAGAAAGCTAATTAACCAGGAAATGGCTAACCGTTTCGATTTTGTAAACCGCGAAGGTAATACGGACATCACTTCGGTAAAAGAAATTACTTTCTGGGAGAAACGTGGAGACTATACTAAATATCCATTGTACAATCCTTGGAGTACTGTAATTCCATATCGTGCAGATCAAGATCTATTCTTGGAAAATGCTTCTTTCTTAAAATTAAGACAAGTGTCTTTAGGTTACGAACTGGGCAACTTGCTTAAGAAGAAAAATATCAAAATCAGCAAATTCTTTGTATACGGTTCGGTGAGCAATATTTTCACCATCACACCATATACTGGTCAAGATCCTGAATTGGTAAGCTATGATGGAATTGATACAGGTTATGGTCAGCCGATTCCAAGAACTTATACTGTTGGTGTTAAAATGGAGCTATAAGATGAAAATAAGAACTAACAATACATCAAGCAAGATGAAAAATATATTATACATACTTCTGATTTCTTTGGTAGCCTTTTCTAGCTGTAATAAAGCTTTGGAAACAGATTCTACCAGGGTAGTGGGTGAAAAAAATGCTTGGAATACGGTGGAGGATGCTCGATCTGGAATTTTGGGTGTTTATGCTTTAACCCGTGCAGCTTTATCAGATAATAACGGCCACTGGATTTATGGAGATGTGAGGACTGCAGAATTTTTAAGTCCGAAACGCCAAGATTTAAAAGCTGTTATTGGAAACAATTTAAATGCTTCTTACCCTGTACTGGAATCATTATCGGATTGGACGAGGTTTTATGCGATTGTAAACGGAGCAAATGTTTTTTTAGAAAACATTCAGCATGTAAAAGATACCGATAAGCGTTACACGGCCAATAACATGACTGTTGATATAGCTCAGGCAAGATTTTTAAGAGCCTTTGCATATTTCTACATGGTCAGAATTTGGGGTGATGTTCCATTTATTACATCATCAGATGAAGGTAACTTTACAAATAAACCTCGTGAAAGTCAGGCTAGAATTTTAGCATGGGCTGAACAAGAAATGTTAAAGGCCGCGGCAGATCTTCCTTTTATTTATAGTGCTGGCGATGTACAGCAACCTAGTGATTACTACAACGAAAACTCGACCAGATGGGGTGGTGCTTTAGCTACTAAGAATACGGCTTATGCCATCTTAGCCCATTTAGCTGCCTGGAATGGTGATTACACAAACGTATCTAAATATGCAAAGTTTGTAGAAGATAATTATAGCAAAAGTGGTGGAGGCTTTACTTCAAGTACCGATCTGTCAAATTCAAACGGCTTTTTCTACAATAAAAATACCAGACAAATGTTTGGCTTCAATTCGGATTATGGTCACGTAGATGGTTCGTCAACTGGTCACATTGAAGAACTAACTTTAGCTGAGCCAGTTACAACTAAATCAGTACCTGATATTTATTTGCCAAAAGATTCGATCTTAAAGTATTTTAATGTTGCAAAAGATCAAAGATTCGCAGTAGATACCTTAGGCCAAGCCAGATATGATGGAAGATATTTCTCGAACCTAAACGGTAAATATCCAATTTTCAGTAAAATAAAAGTGATTCAAGGTGGTGGTACCGATCCAAACTTTAGATATTTCACCAGTGCGTTGATCTTTACTCGATTAGAAGATATTGTATTGTTACGTGCTGAGGCATTGTCAGTACTGGGCGATCAAAATGGTGCCTTAAATGAACTGATCTCTGTAGTTAGTAGAAGATATGACGATGGTTGGTCTATCGATACTACCGACATGATCAAAACCATCTTTGAAGAGCGCCACCGCGAATTGTTGGGCGAAGGATCAAGATGGTATGATTTAATCCGCTACAACAAGATCAAGCAAAACGACGCCAAATTCATGAACCTTATTAATTCAGGTGGTATTTATTGGCCGGTATCGAGAAAACTAATTTCTCAGAATAGTTTATTAACTCAAAATGCTTACTGGCGCTAACGATAAAAGGATATGAAAAATTCAATAAAATACATGAGCGCATTAACATTTTTAGTGGTGCTCACTTTAATAAACTCAGCCTGTAAAAAAAATGGAGGTTTTTACGAAGCCCCAGAAGAAAATGTAACATTTGCTGGCAATACTTACGAGTATCTGAAAAGCAAACCTGGTGTTTTCGATTCGCTGATTGTAGCTATTGATAGAATGGGTTTGAAAAAAACGTTAACCGATAGCAATGTTACTTTGTTTGCGGTTACCAATCCAAGCTTTCAGCTGGCTCTAAGAAATTTAAATACCTTAAGAAAGCAATCTGATAAGGACCCACTTTTCTTAGCCAATATTGATGCTGTTCAGTTAGATACCATGACTTCTTACTACATTATTAGAGGAAAGAAAACTACTGATTCTTTAAAACTTCAAGACGGTTTAAACCTAACCAGTGTACACATTGGGTACCCAATGCATGCCAGCATTACCAAAAGCTCGGCATCTGGTCAGGTAGCTGCTGGTCCGGAGATTATCAATTTTGATAATACTAAAAAAAGCAAGTTTGTTCGTAACTGGGCAACGAGCACAACCTCTTCAAACAACATTAAAACCAAGAATGGTGTAGTTCATGTAATCAGTGCAGATCACGTTTTTGGATTTAATGAATTTGTTACCCGATTAACTTTTGTTCCACCACCACCAAACTTGTATTTAGAAATTGGCGGTATATTTTCATCTAACCGCGAAAATGGCGGAGGTTTAACCAGTGGAGAAAATTCTAGAAAAGTAATCGATGGAGATGATCACACTAAATTCCTTGCCGATTTACAAGGTGAGTTATGGATGAGATTTGAACTTAAAACGCCTGCTGTTTCATCAGTTTATACACTAACATCAGCAAATGATGCGAACGAAAGAGATCCAAAAGCCTGGACTTACGAAGGCTCGATGGACGGTACAAATTGGGTAGAATTGGATAGAAGATCTAACTTCTTCTTTGAGGAAAGATATCAACAAAAAGTATTTAGATGTACAAACACTGTAGCCTATAAATTTTATCGCATAGATATTACAGAATTGAGAAACAGTGGTACTTTCCAATTAGCAGAGTTTACAATAAACAAAACGAAATAAATGATACGATTTAGAAACATTAAAACAAATACTCGGATGAAACCTATCATAAATAAATATTTCGTTGTCGTTTTACTTGCTGCTTTAGCTTTAAGCGGTTGCAAAAAGATTTTCGACTTGCCAAGCGAAAAAGATTATTTAAGCAACAATGTAAATTTTAGCAATAAAATATTAGAACCAATAATCGGAAGAACCAATCTTATTGGTGGCTTTAATAGCGATAACTCTACTAATCCAATCACGTTTGAAATTGTAAACGCAAGATTTGGAGATGGAAAGCCGGTAACCGATCTTTTCACTACGGCTCCTACATATGTTTGGACTGCGCCATACACGGGTTTGGAAAAAAGTCTTGCTGAAATTGAAGCGAAGAGAAAAATAGAAACGCACCAGATTTTTGAAATGCGTTCTTCCGGAGAATTCATTTTATGGCCATCGGCTACTAATCAAATATTAAAACCAAGACCAACAGATAGTACAAACTTATCTCAAGACACTCGTTTTTTTGATGTAAAAGTTAAAAATACTGGTGGTGAAAGATTGATTAGAGATTTTCAGATTAGGCCGTACAGAGAAAGACCTTACGAACCATCGAATGATTTTAATGCATTTACTGGGTTGCCAGCGCCTGATCCGAAATTTCCTTTAGATAAAAAACTTAGAGATTATATCCGCCCTTATTTGAACAACGTTATTGGTGCTACTTCTAACTTAAACCTAGTAAGCAATAACGATAAGAAAGATGCAATTGTGTACATCCGTCCACTAACATCTGGTGGTAACGGTCATACTTTACGTATTGTAGTGTTGGGAAAAGATTCGTTACCAATTGATCCTAAAAAGTTTAACGAAACGGTTTGGGCTAAAATGATCCACGGTTTCAACATGCAAATGACAGATAAATATGTTCAATACGATGTGGCCTATCCAATTCCATTGGTAGAAATACCAACATCGTATGCAACTGGTGGTTCAAGAGCGAAAGTAGAGTTAAGTTACTCAAGATTAGGTTTTGGTGGCGGCCGTACGGTAGCCAATTTCGGAATCGACTTTGCAATTTACAAAGCTGGAGACTGGGAAATAGTATTTTATTTCAAAACAGAGAATCCAAAATTTGCTAACGAATAGTTGATCAATAAAGCTAATATTATGAAAAGAAATATACTTTTATATACATTACTTATTGTATGTATAATATGTGGTACGAATGCCTATTCGCAAGAAAGAAATATTATTGTGAATGGTAGGGTTATCGATAAAGACACTAAACAGGGCGTTCCAGGTGTATCGGTTGTTTTGCAGGCCACAAATAAAGGTTTAACGCAAACCAACGGCGATGGAAAATTTTCGGCCAGCGTGCCTGTTGGTGGAACACTATTATTTAAATTTTTAGGATACAATACTGCATCGGCTAAAATTACCGATCAAACCAATATTACGGTTACCATAAGTGAAGATCGAAAAGATTTGAGCGAGGTTATTATTGTAGCTTACCAAAACAGACCTAAGGAAACTACTGCAGGTTCGGTAACGGTGCTTACTGGTAAAGATGTATCAGATATTCCCGTATCCAATATAGAAACGCTTTTACAAGGTAAAGTACCGGGGTTAAATATTCAGAACAATACAGGTGCACCAGGCTTTAGGGGTTCTGTACAGGTTCGTGGTCTTTCTAGCTTAAGTATTTCTGGTAGTGGTAACGATTCGTTTTTACAACCAACCTCTCCATTGTATATTATTGACGGTGTGCCATTGGATGCAGATAAAGCAGCCGAATTTGGTTTTCAAACGCAAGGCCCAGGTGTTAGCCCGCTTTCTTTGATCCCACAAGAGGACATCGAAAATATTCAGATTTTGAAAGATGCTCAGGCAACCTCAATGTATGGATCTAGAGGTGCTTATGGTGTAATCATTATTACTACAAAAAGAGGTAATTCAAAAATTCCACGTATTAAATATGTATCGAACTTTTTCGTTAATGCACCGCCAAAATTACGTGAAACTTTAGGTGGTAATTCTGAAAGATCTTTAAAAATTCAACAGATTATTTTAAATGCGCAAAACATCGATCAAATCAGAAGGATTAGTAATACCCCTTTCTTGGCCGATAGTTTAAATGCATATTGGAACAACTCTACCGATTGGCAGGATGTATTTTATCAAACTACTTATAACCAGAGTCATAACCTGGCTTTAGATGGTGGTGATCAAAAATTTAACTACAAAGCCAATATGGGTTATTATGCTGAAAAAGGCGTAATTAAAAACACTGGCTATAATCGTTATAACCTAAACATGAACATGGAATTTAAACCGAACGATAAATTTAGATTTTTCGGTTTTGTTAATGGTTCGGTTGGTAAACAGAATAAAGGTAATGGAGCCGGATTATTGCAATCGGGTGTAGCATCAAATGGACAAGCGTCTACACTTTTGCCTCCGCCTTCTTTCTATCAGGCATCTGGTGGTGTATTATCTGCTTTGCAAACTTTAAATGATAACAACTCAAGAAACTTAAGAACGAATATTGACGCCCGTTACGAATTTATTCCAGGTTTAGCAGCATCATCTACTTTAAGTTATGATTATACATCAGATACTGAAACCACATTTACGCCAGCAGTTGCAAATGGACAGTTTGCTAAATTGTACGATTATGCAGGTAGAAATTTCCAATTGTATAATAGAAACTCGATCACCTATGCAAAGACACTAGGCGAAAAGCACAACTTCTTTGTAAACACATTTAATGAGATTTACAAACAGGGCTCTCAAGCTACCATAACACAACAGGAAAGAATTCCGAACGATCAGCTTCAAGGCCCAGTTGGGTATGATGGATTTTACTCAAGAGGTGGTGGGGTTTTAAGTAACTATAGAAATGCAACCATTGCATCATTTGCAGGATCGTTATCTTATGATTATGATAAAAAATATGTGGCTGAGTTTTCTTATCGCTTGGATGGTACATCATCAAGTGGTTTGGAAAATCCATATTCAAAAAACTCATCTGTTGGTTTAAGATGGAACTTCAATAAGGAAAACTGGCTGGTTGATAAAAAATGGTTAGACTATGGTAGCTTAAGGTTAACATGGGGACAAAATATTGCACCAACGGGAAACCTTCAAAGTATATATGGTATTTATAACTTAAATGGCAACTTTAACAATACACAAACCATTGGTATTAATTACGATTTAATTCCTAACCCGGCATTAAAACCAACAACAACAAGTCAATACAACTTAGGTTTCGATTTAGGGTTTTTCAACAGATTCTCTATCGTTTTTGATACTTACTTCAAAAAGGTTGACAACTTATTGTTCGATCGCTTCTTATCTAACACAACAGGTTTCTCTCGTTTAGCAAGTAACGATTTGGGTATTGCGAATTACGGTTCGGAAATCAGCTTAAATATCAAAGCCATTACAAGCAAAGATTTTGATTTGTCATTCTCTGTAAACGGCGCATATAATAGAGATGTTTTATTAAAACTTCCTGAAGAATATAATGGCCAATATATCCGTTTCGATGGATCAGCTTATTTACAGCATATTGTTTACCGTGTAGGAAGAAATACTTTATCAAACTATTTACGCATAAATCAAGGTGTTTATGCCAACGATTCAGATGTGCCAACAGATCCGGTTACGGGTAAAAGATACCAAACTAACGGTACTTTCTTTAACGCCGGAGACCCAAGGTTGAAAGATGTTAACGGAGATTATATTTTAGATGGTAGAGATTACGAAGTAACAGGAAACTCTCAGCCATTATTTACAGGCGGTTTATCATTTACCATGAGGTATAAAAACTGGGGTTTAAATGTTTACGCCAGTTATACTGCTGATCGAACAATCTTGAACAACGCCTTAGCAGATCGTATTGCCATCATGAGAGATCCATATGCATTAAATGCAGTTGTACCTTTAAATGATTTAAACATCTGGATGAAACCGGGAGATGATGCTAAATATCCATATCCTTATGATTATAGTCGTTACGGAGCTGTTCAACCATTGAGAGCCGATCAAACTTTATGGCAGGAAAGTGGTTCTTACTTAAAAATTAACAACTTAACACTATCATACATGTTCGATAAAAAGTTAATCCGCCGTTTTGGATTAGCCAATTTGAGAATATTTGGTTCTACCAACAACTTAATTACTTTCTCAAAATATAGCGGGCCAAACCCAGAAAACGTAACCACACTGGGAAGAGATATTTCTAACGGATACCCTGTACCACGTACTTATAATATTGGTTTAAACTTAGAACTTAATACAGGCAACTAAAAAATATTATTATGAAAAAAGTTATCATTTATACTTTAGTTATTGCAGCATCGTTTTGCTTGCCTGCATGTAAAAAGTTTTTAAACATACAGCCTTTAGATAAATTAACCGGGAATAATTTTTTCCAATCTAAAGAAGATGTTGTTGCCAATATTTATGATTTATCGCGAATTGCTTTCGGCAAAATGAACGAAACGCATTATGTTGGAGCAGTTGGAGAATATAGATCTGGTGAAGTTTTACACGAAAGCCAGGCAGATTTGGCTCCGGCAAGAGAGTTTGTAGAATACTTAGGTAGAAACGACATTTTAGGTTTAATTAGAGGCGGTCAGCCTTGGGATTTTTACAACTTTGGAAGAATTACCGATTGGAATGGTTATTATCAGGTTATACAGGGTGCAAATATTTTAATCGCAAAATTAGATGAAGGCATCCCTGGAGTATCCGATACAGAAAAGGGACAGTTTAAAGCTGAAGCCGCATTTATTCGCTCGCTTTGCTACTTTACTATGGTTAGGTTATACGGAGACGTGGTGTATTATACTGATGCTTTCCACTCAGCTGCCTTGCCAAGAGAAAATTTTGTATCGGTATTAAATAAATGCATTGCAGATTTAAATGGGTACAAAGGCCAAATTCCATTTACTTACGCTGATCCGGCATTAAAAGGAGTGAGGGCCAATAGAGGCAGTATCATTGCTTTGATGATGGAAATGAACATGTGGAATGCTGGTTTTGATGGTGCCAATGCCAATAAATATTATCAAGCTACCGCAGACTTAGGCAAAGAACTGGTTGGCAGTAATGCTTATAGATTGTTGCCACTTAGTGAATGGGCATCTGTAATTAAGGGCCGTTCTGATGAAAGCTTATTTGAATTTTATCAAAGTATAAATTATGGTGACGCAGTTTTAAATGTTGCACCTATTGCCGATATGTTTTTGCATTATCCATACAAAAGACCGGAATATACCCACCGTGTAAGTTTTGCTTATTACAGAGGAGAGTACATGCAGAAAATTTTTCAAGATGGAAGTGATAAAAGAATTAGCACCTGGTTTAACGAAGATATTTTTACAGATAATGGAAAGTTTATGATGCTAAAATTTGCTAAAAACTCATTCATTACAGGTGAGGAAGATGCAAATCCAGATAATACTTTTATGATTTTTAGATATGGCGGCGAGCTATTATTATATGCTGAAGCCTTGGCAAATTTAGGTCAGGATGCAGATGCCATTACTATGGTAAATAAAGTTAGAGATCGTGCACAGGCATCAAAATACAGTGGTGGTGGTGGTACCGAATTAAAAGATTTTATCTTCTTCGAAAGATCAAGAGAACTTATCGGTGAAGGTCATCACTATTTCGATTTGGTAAGAACAAAACGCATTCTAAGTAGCCAATGGTCTTACAATGTACTTACTTCGGATAAATTTAGTCGTGGTGCTTGGACTTGGCCAATTAGCTCAAATGCTTTAAACAACAACCCTTATATGAAATTAAACGATTATTGGGTTAACGGTGGTAATTAATTATAATAACAAAAGATATATGAAAAAGCTAATTTTTGCTTGCGTTGCTTTACTTTTATTGCTAAATGCTTGTAAACGAGATGAGTATTATAATGATGGTGGTTTAGCAGATCCTAATTATCCAGGCAATATGCTTCAATATTTGCAAGCTAAGAAAGTTCCTTTTGATACGGTAGCTAAAATTGTAAAACTGGCCGGTATGGAAAATGAATTTACTAAAGATGATTTTACCTTTTTTGCATTTGATGACGATGTAATTAAAAGAACAATCGGAACGATAAGAACAGATGGTTTAAATAATTACCTGTTTTATTCTGGAAAAGATACGGTTAAAACACTGGATCAGATAAGTCCTCTAATCTGGAAAAGATTTTTGCAACGCTATATGTTTAAAGGTGTAAATAGACTTAAAGATTATCAACAAATAGATTTTGATGTTAAATCTGTTTACCCTGGTGGTTTGTATTATTCTTTAGGTGGTAACATTTCAAATATTGGAGTAACCTATGCTACAGCCAATAACATTAAATATATAGGCTACCGTCAATTGGTTTTAACTTACATACCCGATGCTTCAAAACCAAATGACAATTGGTATAGCAATGCCGTATCATCGTCTGATATTAAACCTACAAATGGTGTGGTGCATGCTCTAGCTTATAATGGTGCATATTTCGGATTTGCCAGATACGATTTTTTTAGTGATGTGTATTATAGTGGTTTAACTCCTTCTAATCCATCTAATTAAGGCCATATTAGGTTTACCTCAAGAAATTAAACGATGAAAAAAATTAATTTAATATTCGCAATAATTGCCTTATTAGCTTTCAGCTTTCAAGGATGTAAAAAGGCAGAAGAAGCAATTCCGGATCCTTATGCAGATGCAAAATCGCCATTGGGCGTAGCCATTTCGCAAACTGATGTTCCAGTACCTGCGATAGGTATAGTTGGAACAACCGTAACCATTAAGGCAACCGGCTTCGACAAATTCAAAGATCAATTAACCTTCATGTTTAATGGTGAAAAAGCTGAAGTTGTTGGTGTAACCGCTACATCAATAACAGTTAAAGTACCGGCATCTGGAAGTACTGGTGTAACCTCAATTGCCATAGGCGATCAATTATTTATAGGTCCGCTTTTCACAGTAACGGGTCTTATTCAAATAGATCCTACTTTTAAGGCAACTGCAGGTACCAATGGCTACGTTAGTCAGGTTTACGAAATGCTTGATGGCAGAGATATCATCGTGGGTAACTTCACAAATTATGATAATAAAGGTGGTGTTGTTCCAATAAATAGAATAGCCAGAACGTCTGCCGATGGCGAATACGATCGTACCTTCCGTACAGGTAAAGGATCCAATGGAGGATTGGCTAGGGTTTTGGAAATTGGTGGCCGTTTTATTATTGCGGGTGGCTTTAGTGGCTTTAACCAACGTACCGAGAATATCAGCAACATTACCAGCCTATTTACAAGCGGTGCTATTGATACAGTTAAAATCCAGACTAAAAGGAAGCCAACCCTAACAGATACAGTTACACAAAAATGGTTTCCTAAATTTAATGGTGGTACCAATGCCTATATCAATAGAGTGTATGCGCACCAGGGAAAAATTTTGGCAACAGGTAATTTTAGATATTATGTTAAGAGAACTTATGATAAGTTTAATTACGATTTTTCGCGAGATACCGTTATATTAGATAGTACTGAAATTAGACAGGTTTTACGTTTTAATTTAGATGGTAGTTTAGATAAAACCTTCCGCTTTAATACCGCTACAAACAAAGGAAAAGAAAGTGGAAACGGTAATATAGACAGCTATATGCATACAGATGCCGATAAGCTTGAAAAATTAGTGGTGTTTGGCAGTTTCAATACTTTTGATGGACAACCTGCAAATAGAATTGTTAGATTAAATCCTGATGGAAATATTGACCCAACATTTACACCTGGTAGCGGAGCAGATAACGTAATAAGTTCTTGTACATACAACGCAACAACAAAAAAATACGTAATTACTGGAAGCTTCACTCAATATAATGGAAAACTGGCTATTGGTGTTGCGGTTTTAAATGAAAACGGAACTTTAGATGAATCTTTTGTTTCTAGGGCCTTTGAGGGTGGTCAAGCCAATTATGCTAAACAACTTACAAACGGATTGATTGTGGTAAGTGGTTATTTTGTTAAATATAATAACGTAACACGTAATGGTTTTATGGTATTAACACCTACAGGAACATTGGCCGCTGGTTACAACTCAACCGGACCGTTTAACGGAAGCCTTTCTGATATTGTAGAAACAAAATCAGCTGATGGAAAAAAAGCATTGTTGTTAATTGGTGGTTTTAATCGTTTTGATAATCAACCTTTAAATAACATCATTAGAGTTACCATCGAATAATAGATTAAGCTAACCAAAATATAAATTAAGATGAGCATGATGAAAAAATATAAATTATTGATTGGCTTAATCGCAACAATAATCACCACGTCTATATTCTCTTGCAATAAAGATTTCGATAGAACAATTGGAGATAAGAACGCAAGTGATACAACAACAGTAAAATACGGAAACCGCAAGGTTTTGTACCTAATTGTTGATGGTGCAAGAGGCCAATCGGTTTTGGATGCGAATACACCAAATATCGATGCAATTTTACCAAACTCTATTTACAGTTGGGTAGGGTTAAGCGATCCTGCATCTACTGCAAATGCAACAAACTGGGCAAATATGCTAACCGGTGTTAAAAAAGAGAAACACAAGGTTACAAGCGATGCGTTAACAAATAATGATCTGCAGAATTATCCAATTATTTTTAAAAGGATTAAAGAAACAAGCGCAAAATCAAAAATCGTTACCTACACTTCTTCAACGGTATTTAAATCGTTAACAACAGGAGCAGATGTTAGTAATCTGTTAGCTGATGATGATGCGGTTAAAGCAGCTGTCATAACCAATTTAACAAGCGATACGGCATCTGTTGTTGTGGGTCATTTTACAGGTGTTAATACTGCTGGTGCAGCATCTGGGTATGATATTTCCTTTCCTGCTTATAAAACAGCAATAGAAAAATTCGATACCTCGGTAGGCGATATTTTAACCGCATTAAAAAAACGCCCTAATTATAATAATGAGCAATGGCTGGTTGTTATCGCTTCGAGTGCAGGTGGACAGTTTACTTTACCTGCAAATGCAGATGATCAAACTATTTTTAGCCAACCCAAAGCAAACTCATTTGTAATATACTATTCACCAACCTATAAAAAAAGAATTATAACCAAACCATTTACGGGTAACCGATACTTAGGTAAAACAATTCGTTTTCAGGGTCAAAATATCAGAGCTCAGGTTGATGCTGCAGACGCGAATGTTTACAACATCGAGGATACCACTAAAATGACCATTGAGCTTAAGGTTAAAAAGAATGCGGATAAATTTTTCTGGCCAAGTGTTTTGGGTAAACGTAATGAATGGTCTAGCGGTCACCCAAGCGTAGGCTGGGTTATTTACTTAGAAGATGCATATTGGTACTTTGAATGGAGAGGCACTAAAGATGGCGATTACCACCAATGTAGAGGTGACAATATTGATAAAGGCAAATGGGCAAATTTATCTGTAAAAATAGAAGTTAGAAACGGACAAAGATTTGTTCGTACCTATACCAATGGTAATTTTAACAACGAAGTAGAAATTACAGGTTCAGGTTCCTTAGCGAATTCAAATCCTTTAAAATTGGGCTATTTAAATGGAAATGGACATGGTGAGCCAGATGTATATGTGAGTGATATCCGTTACTTCAAGTTTTCTGTACCTGATGGAACAATTGCCAACTACGCTTGCCAAACATCTATCGATCAAAGTCATCCTTATTTTAATTTCTTGGTAGGTTACTGGCCAGCAACAGATGGTAATGGTAATATTATGGCTGATCTGAGTTCTCAAGCCCATGATTTTAAATTTCAGGGAACGTACACTTGGGAGAATTTTAATGATTTGATTTGCCCACCGGCACCAGAAACATTGGCGGTATTTGTTCCACAAACGAGCGATATCCCAGCACAAATTATAAACTGGTTAAAGATTCCAAACAAACAAACTTGGGGACTTGATGGCCGTGTATGGTTAGATCAATAAACAGAATATCTGATAATTAAAATATCATAAAATGAAAAAATTTATATACATCGCACTGATCAGTCTAACCATCTTTGGTGTTTATTCTTGTAGCAAGTCACAGATTGATGATTTGAAGTTGCCAGACGCAACCACCAGAAGCATTACGGGCGAGGGTATTGTTGCCTCGAATGTTTCAATAGATAACGAATATGTGAAAGTACCTTTTAAAATTTCTTTAACAGGAGTAGCAGAAGAGGCTTTTCAGGTTGGATTAACTTTAAATAACGATACGGTTACTCAGTTAATCAATAACGGAACCATTACCAATGCCATACTTATGCCATCTGCTGCTGTAGAGTATCCAAACGTAATTAATGTTGCATTTGGAACAGATAACAGCGAAGGTATTGCCATTGTTCGTAGATCTGTACTCGAACGTAATTATGGTAAAAAAATCGTATTTGCATTAAAGTTATCAGCGCCTGGTAAAGGAAATAAAATTGCTCCAGGTAAGTCTACCATATTGGTAATTATTAATACATCAGATTTATTAAAACCAACCGACCTGCACTATTTAACTTTAAACGGAGGAGGTACGTATAATGTGGTTTATCAAGGCAATTATATTATAGGGCCAGCAGGTGTAACCATTCCTCTTGTAGTAAGTTTAGAGAACCAACCGTCTTCAGCTTTTACGATAAAAATTAGAGATAACGTAGATACCATTGCCACTTTAGTTGGTAAAGGAACTTTGCCTGCAGATGCAATTCATTTAGCAGCTAAAGATTATACGCTTGACACTGTAGTTCGATTTGCTACTGGCGCATCCAGTGCAATTGTGAGGCTTCAGATTCCATGGCCTGTTTTTGATGCAAATATTGCCGCAAATAAAAAATTCGCATTCTCTTTAAATATTCAGCAATCAACCAATCATGTTATTCATCCAACAAAAAGTAAATTAATTGTAGTGGTAGATCCTAACGTGAATTTTGATAATAACTCTTATATAACCGGTAACGGTACAGGTTTAAAAGCTAAATACTATACCAATACCCAATTGGATCCAGATGATGGCCGTGCCCCATTCGCAACCAGAATTGATGAGCAGATTAATTTCAGTGGCGATGGATGGCCTGATGGTGTTAAAAATACCGCAGGCGTACAATTAAGTAGAGATAATTATGCTTCTAGATGGACTGGAGAGTTTTTAGCTCCGGTACGTGGAACGTATACCTTCTATCAAACCCGTTGGGATGATGGTGCCCGATTATATGTAAATGGCGTTGAGCTGGTAAATGATTACACCACACAGTGGGATAAGGATTACAGAAAAGGTACCATATTTTTAGAGCGTGGTAAACGTTATAAAATAGAGGCACATCACCGAGAAAATGTTGGTGGTCAGCAGGCTTACTTAGAAATTGAAGTACCAAATATTTTGTCGAAAAGAGTAATACCAAAATCTCAATTATTCCCAGCACCTTAAATATTAATTAGATATGAAAAATAACGTAAAAAGATTATTCGGTATCCTATCATTATTAATACTTATTGTAATTACAACAGTAAAGTGTAAGAAGGATACAGTAGAAGAGGTTCAAGTTATTGATGAGCCTAAACCAACTGCAGGTTTTGATTATACTGTAGCAAGCCCAACAAAGTTTTTGGAGTACCAGTTTACAGGATCATCTACAAACTACACAAGTTTATTGTGGCAGTTTGGTGATGACAGTACATCCGTAGCGGTTAGTCCTAAACATGTATATCGTTTCCCTGGTAAATATAAGGTTACCTTAACAACTAGAAATAGTCAGGGATATTCTGCAGCAAAAGAAGTATTATTAAACATTGTTGATCCTAATTTCGATCCAACCAAAATCGGTGAAAATTACATTCAAACTATTGGTGGTATTTTCTCGGTAAACTTAGAGGCTGGCGCTGGTCCAGATTCTGGTGAGGGGTCTAAAAAGCTTGTTGACGGTGATACCAAAACCAAATTTTTACAAGCTGGTTTTGATGGTACACAAAAATGTACTTTCGAGCTGAAAACTCCTCAAGTTGTCGGTGCTTATACATTAACTTCGGGTAATGATGCGGAAGATAGAGATCCAAGATATTGGATTTTGCAGGGGTCTTTAGATGGTATTCAATATACCGATTTACACACGGTAACGGTTTGTCCTTGGGCAAATTCAAACGAAAGAAATGTTACCAAAAGATTTTATTTCGACAATTTTGTTGCCTATAAATTCTATCGTCTTTATATTAAGGCCAATAGGGGCAGTAGGGTTTTCCAACTATCAGAATGGACAATCAATAAAAAACAACCATAAATTAACGTTTTGGTTTACACACAATTGAGATACATGGAGCATTAGCTTCATGTATTTTTTTTGCGAGTCAATTGGATAACCATATGCTCAATGATTCTTTTTATCAATTATTTAAAATTCTTCGGGCTTTATGGGAATTTAAACCATATAATAAATAAAAATTTATACTTTAGTAAAACGTTTAACTAGCTCAAATGCTGTTAAAAACCAAATATCAATCTTTACACAACACACATTATGAACAAAACCAAAACCATTAAACTTTTAAGCATGTTAGGATGCTTATTATTAGGCAGTATGGTACATGCACAAGATCGGAAAGCCCCGGCATATCCGTTAATTACCCATAATCCAAATTTTAGCATCTGGTCTACTACCGATAATCTTACAGAAAGTGCTACGCAACATTGGACTGGAGCTGATCACTCCCTTTTAGGGATGATTAATGTTGACGGTACAACCTATCGTTTTTTGGGTAAAGAAACCGTAAGCTACAAAACAGTTTTGGCCACTTCTGATGAAAAGGAATATCAGGTTAAATATTCAATGACCGAACCTCAAGGAGATTGGAAAGCCTTAAACTATAATGCAGATGCTTGGAAAACCGGGTCTGCACCAATTGGCGACGAACCAAAAAATGTAAAAACATTATGGAGATCGCACGATATTTGGGTGAGAAGATCATTTAATCTTACAAACCCTGCTTCAATAAACGAATTGTTTCTAAAGATCAATCACGATGATAATATCGAAGTGTTTTTAAATGGAAAAAAAGTTTATACTAAAGAAGGTTGGACCAGCAGTTTTCAATACATTGCTTTAAGCAATAGTGATAAAAGCACCTTAAAAACAGGTAATAATGTAATTGCAATCCATTTGCTAAACACTGCCGGTGGTCGCTTTCTTGATTTTGGTTTAGCAAATAAAGAAAAGGACAACGCGCAAAAAGTGCAGTTGGCAAAACAAAAGAGTGTAGATATGAATGCTACACAAACCATTTACAACTTTACCTGTGGCAAAGTAGATTTGAAATTAACTTTTACCTCTCCTTTATTGCTTAAAGATTTGGGTATTTTAGCAAGACCGGTTTCTTACGTTACTTATCAAGTTAACGCCAACGACAATAAAACGCATCAGGTTAAGGCTTTCTTAAGTGCATCATCCAATATTGCGGTTTATAGACCATCGCAGACCGTAACGGCGACTAAATATGCCACAACTCAACTATCCGTTTTAAAAACCGGAACTGTAGAGCAACCGATTCTTCAAAAAGCAAGTGATGACATGCGAATTGATTGGGGCTACTTTTATGTAGCAGCGCCAAAATCAAGCAATAGCATTCAGTTTGTAACAACTGAGAAAGATGCGGCTGATGCTTTTAGAAATGGAAATTCTGCATCGACCGCTAAACAAGGGAAAATGCTTGCACTTAATACGGTTATTCCTTTTGGTGCAGTGGGAAAAGCACCTGTAGAAAAATTTGTTGAATTAGGTTACGATGAAATCTATTCGGTTCAATATTTTAAAGAAAATTTAAGGCCATGGTGGAATACTTCGGGTAAAGAAACCATAGAAGGACAATTAACCGATGCAGCCACAGATTATAAATCGGTTATTGCTAAATGCGAAGAATTTAACAGATCAATGTATTCGGATGCATTAAAATCTGGTGGAAAAGAATATGCCGATCTTTGTGTTTTGGCTTATCGTCAAAGTATCGCAGCACATACATTGGTGAAAAGTCCACAGGGAGAGATCTTATGGTTATCTAAAGAAAACAATAGCGGTGGGTTTATAAATACTGTTGATGTAACCTATCCATCAGCTCCACTATATTTAATATATAACCCTCAATTGCTTCAGGGAATGCTAAACGGAATTTTCTATTTTAGTGAAAGTGGTAAATATCCTCATCCTTGGGCAGCACATGATTTAGGAACTTATCCTTTGGCAAACGGACAAACGTATGGTGAGCCAATGCCGGTTGAAGAATCTGGAAACATGATTATTTTAACTGCGGCAATTGTAAAAGCTCAGGGAAATGGCGCTTATGCAAAAGAACATTGGAAAACATTAACTACTTGGGTAGATTATTTAACCAAGGAGGGTTTAGATCCGAAAACACAATTATGTACCGATGATTTTGCGGGTCACTTGGCTCGTAATGCAAACTTATCTGTAAAAGCAATTGTAGGTATTGCCTGTTATGCTCAAATGGCCGAAACTTTAGGTTATAATGATGTTGCAAAGCAATATAGAGCAATTGCAGAAAGCATGGTTCCAAAATGGATTGATATGGCAGAAGCTGGTGATCACTATGCATTAACTTTTGATGATAAAAATACCTGGAGCCAGAAATATAACCTAGTTTGGGATAAGGTTTTAGGATTAAATTTATTCCCTCAGAAAATTTATGATACCGAAACAAAATACTATTTAACTAAGCAAAATAAATTTGGATTGCCATTAGATAGCAGAAAAGCATACACTAAAAACGACTGGATTTTGTGGACAGCTACCTTTGCGCCAACCCAAAAAGAGTTTGAAGAAATTATTCACCCTGTTTACAGACATGCAATTGAAACTGACTCAAGAGTACCCTTAAACGATTTTTATGATTCCAATACTGGGATTCGTGATAATTTTAAAGCAAGAAGTGTGGTAGGTGGTTTCTATATGAAAATGTTGAGAGACAAACTAGCGAAGTAATTATTTACCCCAAATAAATAACAATTAAGGCTCTGCAATTTGTGGAGCCTTTGTTGTTTAATATTTGTTTTAATGTTTTATTAAAATTCAAATTCAAATTCAAGCTGGTTGCTTTCGGGCTTTTCAATAGAAGCATCATCGTAAAACCGAGAAAGCGTTATGCCCAATAATCGTACCTTCTTAAAGCCAATTTCGGCATCGTCCAAGAGCTTTATAGCTTCTCGGTAAATTGTTTCTGCTTTGTGTATGGAAAAAGAAAAAGATCTACTTCTTGTAATTTGTTTAAAATCTTCGAACTTAATTTTTAGCGTAACCGTTTTGCCCTTAAGATTATATTTTTCGAGCCGTTTGGCCACTGTTTCACTAATTTGCTGTAACAGGCTATGCATTACCGAGTCGTCATTTGTATCTTCAGAAAGCGTATCTTCTGCGCCAACCGATTTGGTTTCTCTATTCGATTGAACAGGTCTTTCATCTATTCCACGCACAACTTTGTAATAAAACTTGCCTGATTTACCAAATTGAGCGACCAATTGTGACTCGGATAGCTTCTTTAGATCAGCTCCCGTAATAATCTGCATCGATTTCATCCTAGCCGCAGTTACCTTGCCAATCCCGAAGAATTTCTCAACGGGAAGCTTCTCCATAAAAGCTTTTATTTTTGATGGGCCTATGAAAGTCAAACCGTCTGGTTTATTCATATCAGAAGCTATTTTTGCAACAAATTTATTAACTGAAACACCTGCCGAAGCCGTTAAATCAAGTTCATTTTTAATGGCGTCTTTAATTGACTGGGCAATATCAATTGCTGATCCTATACCCATTTTATCTTCTGTTACATCTAGGTAAGCTTCGTCTAATGATAAAGGTTCGATAAGGTCTGTATAACGGTGAAAAATTTCGCGGATGGCCCTCGAAACATTAGTATAAGCATCAAATCGCGGATAAACGAAAATGGCGGTTGGGCAGAGTTGGTAGGCCTTACTACAAGACATGGCCGATTTTACTCCATATTGCCGAGCTTCATAACTGGCTGTAGCAACAACCCCACGACTATCAGGCTTGCCACCCACAACAATGGGTTTTCCGCGATACTCAGGAAAATCGCGTTGTTCTACCGATGCATAAAATGCATCCATATCAATATGAATTATCTTTCTTAATACCCCGGAGTTTTCTTCTGACATTAATGATAATTTATTGTTGATTAATCGAATTTTTAAAATGTAAACCTGAATTGATTTTCAGGTATTCGAGATAAAGATAATTCGCCTTAAATTTCGCGATTTTTATCCTCAATATTAAATTAGATTTTTTTAAGACAATCGCATCTATATATAATGGGTGGTATTAAGCATGTTTTAAATAGTTTAAATGTAAAATAGAACTAAAATTGGAAACGAAGCATGTATGTATTTTTAAATTTTGGTAAAAGATTTTTATTTGTAGTTTAGTTTAATTAATGCTCAGATATTTTTATGTTAGATTTTTTTGGCAACTATTATTATTATGCTGTTCCTTTACAAATCCTGGCCATTCTTCATGCTGTTAAAACAGGAAGAAAGGATTGGTTGTACTTACTCATATTTCTTCCCCTAATCGGAACCCTTATATATTTTTATGTAGAATTGTTGCCCGAAATTGGTCGTGGTACATTCTTAAATAATCTTCAAAAATATTTTCTTCCGAAACAAAAAATTAAAAACTGGGAACGCAAAGTTCAAATTACGGACAGTATTACCAATAAACTGGGTTTATCAAGCGCATATGCAGAACAAAGGCAATACGACAATGCTGTTGATATTGCTCTGGAATGTATGAAGGGGCGATATGCAGATGATCCGGTTATAATTTTACATTTAGCAAGGTTATACTTTGAAAGCGAAAAATATTTAGAAAGCCTTAAATATTTTGATACAGCAAAAGCGAAACCAGGTAATCATTTCCGCATACCCGAAGATGAGTTGCTTTATATAAGGGCGCAGGAAGGTTTAGGTTTATCTGAATGTGCAGAGGAAGGCTATCAGCGCATTATCCGAATACATCATTCTTTGGAGGCACGCTATTACTATGGCTTGTTTTTAAAAAAGAATAACTTTAAAGCGGAAGCAAAAGAACAGTTTAAAACACTCCGTGAAGAAATCAAATTGCTTCCAAGATATCTTCGAAGACGGAATTCTTATTTGGCAATACGCTCTTTTAAAGAGATGCTCTCCTTAAGGTAATAATAGACTTATAAAAATTACCTAGATTATTTATTAAAAATATGGAGAGAGCAATTCGCTTTTATAAAAACGCAAAAGGCCAGTGGTATGCAGATATACCCGAATGGAATGGTGATTTAGAAGATTTGCAAATGGTTGAAGGTGCTGATACTTTGCTAGAATGGGTATCAAAATCTAAAGAAGAGTGCACACTTTTAATGGCAGATAACCGAATCGAAGATGCAGAAATTCTAACTTTGATTTATGCAAGAGAAACAAATTTAGGCGGCGGTGGCGATTATCTTTTAGAAACTTTTCAGGGCGATTTTAAAAATCACAAACTCTGGCTTTGCAATGTAACAGAATTTGTATTTAAACAATTGCCAGAAAAAATATACTTTAAAGAAGCTTAAGCCCGATTTATTAAGATTGAAAATTTGTATGTTTAATCGCATCGGAAAAAAATTCAAAGCGATTAAATCAAATCATTGGTTAAAATTTAATTTAGAAGAAAATCGACTTTATTCAATAAGGAATCCATTTCAAAAGGCTTTTCCATAAAATCATTTGCTCCTGCATCCAAAGCAGATTGTTTAATGTCCCGGCTAGCAGAAATCATTAAAACTGGAATGCCCTGATATTCTGGATCGCTTTTAAGTTGCCTGCAAATATCCCTTCCATCGTAACCACTCATCCAAATATCCAATAGAATTAAATCCGGTTTATTCTTAACCGCATCAATTACGGTACCGCCATCGTAAGTATATTCCACTTCATAGCCCATAACTTCCAGTATCATCGTAACAGCATCGACAATACCTTCGTCATCATCGGCGATGAGTATTTTCTTATTTTTCATTCGTAGTAGTCCTAGAAGTTTGCCATATCAAACAACAAATATGAGTAAAAGTATATACGTATTAATACCTTTTCAGTGCTTTTTGTTTTCGAAATTATTTTTTATTTCAAAATGATGAAATAAGCTTGGTTATTACCCAGTATAAAATGTTAATATAAAGCAAATACAACACTTTTTTTAGAAATTTTATAGTTTATATTTACAGCGTAATTTCAAACTAATTAGGGTAGGTATCCAAAATGGACAGTATTAATATAAAGAAATTAGCCGAAGCATTAAATTTATCAACGTCTACAATTTCTAGAGCCTTTAGAGATAATAGCGACATTAGTGTTGCCACTAAAGAACGTATATTAGCCAAAGCAAAAGAGTTAAACTACCAGCCTAACCATTACGCCAGTAATTTAAGAGAACAAAAAAGTAAAACGATAGCTGTTATTGTTCCAGAATTGGCAAATAATTATTTCTCGCAGGCCATTCACGGAATAGAACGGGTTGCTAGAGAAAATGGTTACCATATTTTAATTTATGTAACCGACGATGATTACAAAAAAGAAGTAACCTTTATCAGGCACTTGCATAATGGAAGAGCAGATGGAATTATAATGTCGGTTTCCGGCGAGGCAAATGATCATAATTACTTAAATAAATTTGGAGCTAAACGATTGCCCCTGGTCTTCTTCGATAGGATTTACGAGGATATAGAAACGCCTAGAGTTATAACCAACGATTATAACAGCAGTTTTCTGGCCACCGAACATTTAATTGAACAAGGCTGTAAGCGAATTGCCTATTTGGTAGTTAACAAAAGTTTATCTATTGGTAAGACCCGGATGCAAGGTTACATAGATGCATTAGCAAAGCACGGAATTCTGTTTGAAGAAAACCTGATTGTAGATTGCAGCAATAGTTATGAAGAAAATAGCGTAATCATTAAAGATGCGTTAAATGAATTAAAACCCGATGGCGTTTTTACATCGGTTGAGCGTTTGGCCTTTGCTACCTATTATGCTTGCTACGACTTGGGAATTAGTATTCCCGAAAATTTAAAAGTAATCAGTTTTTCGAGTTTGGAAATTGCGCCTTTGCTAAACCCGTCGTTAACTACCATTACCCAGCCAGCAACCGAAATCGGAGAGGAAGCAGCCAGTTTGTTATTTACAATTTTGGATGATCATGCGGATAAAAATCTTCCCCGAGAAATCGTTTTGGAATCAAAAATTATCATGAGAAATTCGACCTCCAAACATCCTAAAAAGCCATAAAAAATCAGTGCTTTTTTTGCCCTAAAAATTTCAAAAAAAATCTTCACTTAGTGTAAAATACGCAGAATTTCGAATAATTTTCGGGAACGTTCCCGAAAACGCTTTCAATTTTGTGCTGTTTTTTTCGGGAACGTTCCCGAAAAAGTGTTAAAAAATAGCTTAGTGTAAAAATTACACTTTATTTTAATATTTTGTATTTCTATTATTCTGATTATCAATTAATTATAAATTATTAATTTATATTATGATATTTTGATGATGCAAGAATACATCCAAAATTAACACTAATTATAGCCTGAGGTTTTGGTGAAAAATATATTTTTTAAATATATTTTGAATTCTCATTAAGTGCTGTAAATTAGGCCTATGTGTAAACCACTATAATATTTAACCAAATTTTTATACTTTAAAGAGCTTCTAATATGAAAGTATTTTACCTGTTAAAACAGGGGCTTTTGGTGCTGTTAGTTTTTGCAGCGCTAATCGTAAAAGCACAAACCGGGTCAATATCTGGTAAGGTGCTTGATGAAACTGGCCAACCTTTACCTGGTGCTTCCGTTGTAGTTAAAGGAACAACCAGAAGTACCTCTACTGATGTAAATGGTAATTTCAAACTTACCGGATTGTCAAACGGTTCAGTAACCTTATCTGCAAGTTTTATTGGTTATCAAACCTTAGACAAAGCAGTTAGTGCTTCGGCAAATGCAACCGCAAATTTTCAGTTGGTGCCCGATGCGCAAAAACTTAACGAAGTTGTTGTGATTGGTTATGGTACGGCAGAAAAGAAAAACTTAACCGGATCCATTACTACAGTAAATTCTAAGGATTTCCAAAAAGGTGCAATAACAACACCTGAACAGTTAATTCAAGGTAAGGTAGCAGGTGTTAACATCATTTCTGGTGGTGGTGCTCCGGGTGGAGGTAGCACAATCCGTATTCGTGGTGGTGCATCATTAAACGCAAGTAACGATCCATTAATCGTGGTTGATGGAGTTCCATTTAGTGGAAACAGCATTGGTAATGCACCAAGCCCACTTTCGTTAATCAATCCTAACGATATCGAAACTTTTACAGTTTTGAAAGATGCGAACGCGACAGCAATTTATGGATCAAGAGCATCTAATGGCGTTATTTTGATTACGACCAAAAAAGGTGCCTCTGGAGCTCCTCAAATTAACTTCAGTACTAATAATTCTATTGGAACTGTAGCGAAAAAGGTTGATGTGCTTTCTGCAGATCAAGTTCGTGCATTTGTAAATGCAAATGGTAACGCAGCACAAAAAGCCTTGTTAGGTACAGCAAGTACAGATTGGCAAGATGAAATTTATCAAAATGCATTTACAACTGATAATAATTTAAGCATTGCAGGTTCTTTCAAAGGTGTTCCATATCGCGTTTCTGCCGGATATTTAGATCAGGATGGTTTAGTGATTAGCAGTAAGTTAAAAAGAGCAACAGGAGCTTTCTCTATTGCGCCAAAACTTTTTTCAGATCACTTAAAAATCGAATTGAATTTGAAAGGTTCATTATCAGACTCGCAATATCCAAACGATGGAGCAATTGGTTCAGCAATTCAATTTGACCCAACTCAACCTGTATACGCAACCAATAAATTCGGAAACTATTTCGAATGGATTACTACAGCCGGTGTGCCTAATCCAAATGCACCTCGTAACCCTGTTGCATTAATCAGACAACAAGATAATCACGGTAATGCGGCTAGAAGTTTTGGTAATGCTAAATTAGATTACTCTTTCCATTTCTTACCAGAATTACACGCAGTTGTTAATGTTGGTTATGATTATTCAAAAGGATATGGTCGTACAATTGTTCCAACATTTGCTGCACAAAGCTATTCTACCGAAGGTTCATTCTCAAGAAGATTAAACACAGAGATGAACAAATTCTCTGAGGCTTATTTAACCTATGCAAAAACAATCGGACTAAGCAAATTTGATGTAACTGGTGGTTATGGATATTACGATGATGCAGTTACCAATTACAATTTTGCAACTTATAGAGGAACCGGAGTTTTACAAACTACTCCTGTTTTCCCTTTTTCTGTTGATCAAAATAAATTGCTTTCTTACTATGGTCGTTTCAACTATACCTTGGCAGACAAGTATATATTATCTGGAACAATGAGGGCTGACGCTTCCTCAAAATTTGCAGAAAATAATCGTTGGGGTTATTTCCCATCAGTAGGCTTTACCTGGAGAATAATCGGCGAAGATTTCTTAAAGGATAGTAAAGTGCTTTCTGATTTGAAATTGAGATTAACCTACGGTGAAACTGGTAACAAAGATGGTATCGGTAACTACGATTACTTGTCAAAATACTATGCAAATACCAATAATGGTCAATATCAAATTGGCAATACCTTCTATAACTACTACAGTCCAGCAGGTTACGACCCAGATTTAAAATGGGAAAGTACCACAACCTATAATGCCGGTTTGGATTACGGTTTCTTAAAAGGAAGATTATATGGAAGTATTGATGCTTATTACAAAAAAACTAAAGATTTATTAAGTACAGTAACCATTCCAGTTGGTACAAACTTCAGTAATGTTTTAACAACGAATGTTGGTAACATGGAAGTTAGAGGTGCTGAGGTAAGTTTAAATTATGTGGCTATTAAATCCGAAAATACCACTTGGGATATAGGTGTAAACGCAGCTTACAATAAAAGAAAGGTTACTAACCTAACCCTAAATCCAAATTCTGGTTTCAAAATTGATGCCGGCGATATTACTGGAGGTACAGGTATTCACTTAAAATACAATGCAGTAAATCAGTTACCAGGTTCATTCTATGTTTATAAGCAAGTATATAACGCTGATGGTAAACCATTAGAGGGCGTTTATCAGGATTTAAATGGTGATGGTGCTGTTAACGATGCGGATCAGTATTTTTATAAATCTCCAGATCCAGTAGTTACTTTAGGTTTCAATACTTCGTTCACATACAAAAAATGGACAGCCAGTACAGTGCTTAGAGCGAATATCGGCAACTACGTTTACGATAACATTTCTTCAAACTTCGGTATCAGAAATAACGTATTAAGTACTCAGGGTATTTTAAATAATTCGACCACAGATTTATACAACACTAATTTCTCAGGTTCATCAGGCGTTCAGTATTTGAGTGATTACTATATCAGAAATGCTTCTTTCTTAAAAATGGATAACGTTGGTTTATCTTACAATTTAGGAAAGCTGTCGAAAACTGGTAATACATCAATGCGTATCTCTGCAAACTGCCAGAACGTGTTTGTCGTATCTAAGTATAAAGGCATTGATCCTGAGTTGGTTTCGGGTATCGATTACAATTTATATCCTAGACCAAGAACATATACTTTAGGTTTAAATGTTGGTTTTTAATTAAGAAATAGAGATGAGAAATTCATTTAAAACGATATTGGCATCAGGTATACTACTGTTGTCTTTAAATTCATGTAAAAAGAGCGATTTAAATTTAACGCCAACGAACGATGTTACGGCATCAACCGTTTACGCTACACCAGCAGGATACAAAAACAGCTTGGTGAAATTATATGCTACTTATGCATTAACAAGTCCATCCGGATCTGATGTAAGTGATGTTGGTGGACTTAATACAGGGTACGCAGATTTCCTTCGTTTATTCTGGACATCGCAGGAACTGGTAACCGATGAAGCGATTTGCGCTTGGGGCGATACGGGTATTCCAGAATTAGATTATAGTTTACCTACACCTGATAACCAGTTTTTACGTGGCTTATATTCAAGAAGTATTTTACAAATTACTTTTTGTAACGAGTTCCTTCGTGAAAGTACTGCAGACAAACTTGCTAGCCGTAACATTACAGGTGCTGATGCAAGTGCAATTACCCGTTACCGTGCAGAAGCCCGTTTCTTACGTGCTTTTCAATACTGGGTATTGTTAGATGCTTTTGGTAACCCACCATTTATTACAGAAGATGATGCTATAGGTAAGGTAAATCCTAAACAAATTCAAAGAGCAGCATTATTCAACTATGTAGAATCTGAATTGAAAGCTATCGAAGGCGATTTAGCAGATCCTCGTACAAACGAATATGGCCGTGCGGATAAAGGTGCAGATTGGGCTTTATTGGCTAGATTGTACTTAAATGCGCAAGTATATACTGGTACTGCAAAATATACTGAAGCAATTACCTACTCAAGTAAGGTTATTGCAGCGAGTTATTCTTTGAAAGCAAATTACATGGATTTGTTTAAGGCGGATAACAACATAAATAACACAGAGAATATTTTAACCATTAATTATGATGGTGTAAATGGTACCAATTATGGTGGTACAACCTTTTTAATTAACGCAGGAATAAACGCCGATATGAACCCAACAACTTATGGAGTTCCATCTGGTGGTTGGGGTGGAAACAGAACCCGCCAAAACTTACCGAATTTATTTCCAGATGCTAATGGAACACTTGATAAACGTGGCGTTTTCTTCGGAGCAAAAAAGACAGTTGATGCAATTGGCGAATTTACCGATGGTTTACGCGTTACCAAATTTAAAAACGTTACTTCTACCGGTGCAATGGGTCCATCATTAAATGGAACTTTTAGCTCTCTGGATTTTGCGTTATTCCGTTTGGCCGAACAATATTTAATTTATGGAGAAGCAGTTGCCCGTGGTGGATCAGGTGGTACAGCAGCACAAGCTTTACTTTATGTAAACGCATTACGTTTTAGAGCTTATGGCAATACTTCAGGAAATGTAAGTGCTGCGGCATTAACAACTGATTTTTATTTAGATGAACGTGGTCGTGAATTATATTGGGAAGGACATCGTCGTACGGATTTGATCCGTTTTGGAAAATTTGCAGGCGCAACTTATTTATGGCCATATAAAGGAGGCGTACAAGCTGGTGCTACCTTACCAACTTTCCGTAATCTATACCCTCTTCCTTTGGCAGATTTAATTGCCAATCCGAATTTGGTTCAAAATGCAGGTTATTAATCTTAATATTTTATAAGATATGAAATCAATATTTTTTAAATCCTTAGCACTTTGCTTTATTGCATTGTCACTTTGGTCATGTAAAAAAGACGAAACCAGAACGGTTTCAACAGTTGCGGCGGCAGGTACACTTACTGCGTCAACCACAACATTAAACTTGGTGCAAACTAATGGAGCACAAGCGGCATTAACGCTAAGTTATCCATTGGCAACATCTTCAGGCTATGTGGTTCCTGTAACTTCTACATTGCAGTTTGCCCTTAAGGGAACCGGTTTTGCTTCTCCAAAAGAGATTGTTGTAACCAGTAAAACTTATGCACCTACAGTTACTGAAGTAAACAACATGATCTTGGCCCTAGGTGGTAAAGTTGGAACAGCAGCTCAGATTGAAGTTCGCTTAAAATCTGGCGCAGCAACTAACGATTTAACGTATTCAAATGTTGTTACTTTAAGCGCAACGCCATATTTGGCAAGTGCATGGATTTATGTTCCAGGAGCCTACCAAGGTTGGAATCCAGCTACAGCAGATAGTTTGATTTCTGCCTCAAGCAATGGCGTTTATACAGGTATGATTGCTTACACTGCGGGTAATTTAGAATTCAAAGTAACTCCTGAGAAAAAATGGGATGTAGCTTATGGCGATGCAGGTTCTGGAAACATCAGTACTTCAGCTGGAGATAATTTAAAATCTCCTGATGCAATTGTTAAGCAGGTAACTGTAGATTTAAACAAGAAAACAATTGTTTTTGGTACACCAAATGAATGGTCGATTATTGGCGATGCCACACTAGGTGGTTGGAATACCGATACGGATATGAAAGTAACCAATGATGGCAAATCTAATTTCTATACCATTAAAACAACTCTTGGTGTTGGAGAAATGAAATTCAGGTTTAAGCACGATTGGGGTACAAACTTGGGTGGAAGTTTAGGTGCTTTAACAGCTGGCGGAGCTAATATTCCGGTAACCGTTGCAGGTACTTATGTTATCACACTTGATGTTGCGGCATCAAAAGCTACTATGGTTAAACAATAATCATTAACTAAAAATAGCCCTGCAATAATCGATAAGATTGTTGCAGGGTTTTTTAAAATCATTTCAAAAGTTTAGCATGATCAAATCCCCTACTTTATTCCCGTCGTTTTTCGTATCTCCTTCAAAGTTTAATGCTCAAACTAAATTCACGATAAAATCTTTCGATCGCATCAGAATAAAAAAGATCTTCATTACCCTAACCATACTTTTAACGAGTATAAATCTCTTTGCACAAAAGCTAGAGCGTGTAGAACCAATGTTTTGGTTTGTGGGTATGCACAATCCTAAATTGCAATTGCTGGTTCATGGAGAAAACATTTCCAAAGCTACAGTTGCATTAATTTATCCAGGAGTAAAACTGGTTAAAGTAAACAAAGTTGAGAATCCAAATTATCTATTTGTAGATCTTGAAATCTCTTCATCTGCAAAAGCGGGAACGTTCCCAATTAACTTTTTGTTAAATGGAAAAAAGACCCTCAATTATACCTACCAATTAAAAAATCGCGATAAGAGTGCTGGCCGGATTCAAGGCGTAACTCAAAAGGATTTTATTTATCTTTTAATGCCCGATCGCTTTTCAAATGGCGATAAAAGTAACGATGTTGTTCAGGGATTAACCGAAACTGCGTTAAATCGCGATAGTATGTATTACCGTCACGGAGGTGATATCCAAGGGGTAATTAATCATTTGGATTACCTTAAAGATTTAGGTGTTACAACCGTATGGATGACTCCCGAAATTGAGAATGATATGCCACACGCATCGTATCATGGTTACGCTGTAACCGATCATTATAAAATTGATCCCCGTTACGGAACAAACGAACTTTATAAGAAATATGTAGATGCCGTTCATGCAAAGGGCATGAAGGTAATTAAGGATATTGTACACAATCACATTGGTACAGGACATTGGTTTTATAAAGATTTACCAATGAAAAACTGGCTTAACCAATGGCCAAAATATACACAAACCAGTTACCGCGATCAAACTGTTATGGATCCCCATGCTTCTAGTGCAGATCGCAAACAAATGTTAGATGGCTGGTTTGTGCCCTCAATGCCCGATTTAAATCAGACTAATCCGTATGTTCAAAATTATTTAACCCAAAACCACATCTGGTGGATTGAATATGCCGGAATTGATGGATTACGTTTAGACACCTATCCTTATAATGATCCTGTGTATATGGCAGACTGGGCCTTGAAACTTCAGGCAGAGTTTCCAAATTTATCGGTTTTCGGCGAAACACTAGTAAATGCCGTAGCCAATCAGGCTTTCTTTACTGGTGGAAATACGGTTAATCGAGGCTTTGATACTCATCTTCAAGGCATAACCGACGCCACTTTAAAAGATGCGATTTACGAAGGTATAAATGGGAAAAATGGTTGGGTAGACGGCGTAAATAGATTATATGCAACTTTGGCTCACGATTTCCTTTATAAAAATCCAAACACCAATTGCATCTTTTTGGATAACCATGATATGAGTCGTTTTTACTCTATGGTTGGCGAAGACTTTGATAAATATAAAATGGGCATGTCTATTTTATTAACCATGCGTGGCATTCCAGAAATGTATTATGGAACGGAAATTTTAATGAAAAACTTTTCAAATCCAGATGGTTTAATTCGTTCTGACTTTCCAGGTGGATGGGATGGTGATAAAAAAGACAAGTTTATTGCTGATGGAAGAACCAATAAGGAAAATGAAGCTTTTAACTTTGTGAAAGCATTGGCAAATTTCCGTAAAAGTAGTAATGCACTGCAAACCGGAAAGTTAATGCAATATGTTCCTCAGGATGATATTTATGTTTATTTCCGTTATAATACCGAAGCAAAAGGTACCGTAATGGTTGTGGTAAATAATACCGAAAAGGAAAAAACTTTAACTACTGATCGGTTTGCAGAAAGAATAAAAGGAATTACAACCGTTAAAAATGTAATTTCTGGAGAGCGTTCTTCAATTAAAGAAATCAAAGTTCCAGCCAAATCTACTTTGGTTTTAGAATTAAATTAAAATTATTTCATTGCCGTTTAACTTCAGTTAACGGAATTATAAAAATGCAATGCAAGAAAATACATCTAATATAAAAGCCTGTTTATTTGATCTTGACGGCGTTTTGGTTGATACTGCAGTTTACCACTATCAAGCTTGGAAACGTTTGGCAAATACAATGGGCTTCGATTTTACTGAAGAACAAAACGAGCAATTAAAAGGCGTGAGCAGGGTAGAGAGTCTGAACAAAATTTTGGCTTGGGGAAAGGTAGAAAAAACCGATGCTGAAAAAGAAGAGCTTGCTACGTTAAAAAATAGCTGGTATGTTGATATGATTACCAAAATGACACCTGCCGAAGTTTTACCAGGGACAGTTGATTTTTTAACTGAAATCCATCAGGCAGGTTATAAATTGGCTTTAGGCTCGGCAAGTAAAAACTCTGGAATTATTTTGGAAAGAACAAACCTGGCTCATTTTTTTGATGAAATTGTTGACGGAAATATGGTTACAAAATCGAAACCTGATCCCGAAGTATTTTTAAAGGGAGCAGAACTTTTAGGCTTCAAACCAGATGAATGTGTGGTTTTCGAAGATGCAGTTGCAGGAGTTGAAGCAGCCAAAAGAGGTGGAATGAAAGCCATTGGAATTGGAGAAAAAAGTGTACTTACCGAAGCAAATGTGGTAGTAAGTGGTTTAGATAAATTAACGGTTAAAGATTTAGAAAGTTTATAAGTTGCTTTTTGCCATCATTGCGAGGCACGAAGCAATCTAATAAAAAAATCAAATCAGTTGCAAGGATGAACACTCTGAATAGAGATTGCTTCGTGCCTCGCAATGACGAAAGTATAGAAAATGAAAAATTACATTAAAGCAGATGAGTGGAATATTATCGAAGAAGGCTTTGATCCACATTTAAATAAAATTTCGGAAAGTATTTTCAGCTTGGGTAACGGCCGTATGGGTCAGCGTGCCAATTTTGAAGAAACCTATACCGGCGAAACTTTACTGGGCAACTATGTAGCGGGTGTGTATTATCCAGATAAAACCCGTGTGGGATGGTGGAAGAACGGTTATCCGGAATATTTTGCAAAAGTATTAAATGCCGCAAACTGGGTTGGAATAGAAGTTAAGTTAGACGGCGAAGTTTTAGATTTGGCAACGGCTGAAGTAAGCGATTTTAAGCGTGTACTTAATATGCACGCCGGAATTTTAGAACGTACTTTCACTGCTAAATTAAAAAGCGGAAAAGCAGTAAAGGTAAAATCTACCCGTTTTTGCAGCATTGCTGATGATGAAGTAGGCGCAATCCGTTACAGCATTACACCCTTAAATTTTGATGGAAAATTAACGCTGATGCCATTTATTGATGGTGATGTTAAAAACCAGGACAGTAACTACGATGAGAAATTTTGGGATAAAGTATCTGATGAAATTACTGGAAACGAAGCTTATATTAAACTCAGAACAAAAAAAACCGAGTTCGAAGTTTGTACAGGAAGCAACATCGAAATTTATAAAAACAGTGAAAAATTAACCATCGATTCAGAAGCGGTTCGCAGGGAGAAATTTGTTGGTCAAACCTATTCTGTTGAGGTTAAAGCGAGCGAAGAAATTACTTTAATTAAAATCGCAGCAAATTTATCATCAGAAAATTATCCAAAAGAAAACCTTTTAAAAGAAACCAAATCAGTAATTGCAAAAGCATCAGCCAAAGGTTTTGATACATTATTAAACGAACAAACCGAAGCTTGGGCAACGAAATGGCAAGAAAGCGATATCATTATCGAAGGCGATGTGTCTGCTCAACAGGCTATTCGTTTTAATATTTTTCAGCTTTTCCAAACTTACACAGGTAAAGATGACCGCTTGAATATTGGTCCGAAAGGATTTACCGGAGAAAAATACGGAGGTTCAACCTACTGGGATACCGAGGCTTACTGTGTTCCTTTTTATTTGGCAACCGCCCCTCAAGAAGTAAGTAAAAACTTATTGGTGTATCGCCATAAACAATTGGGCAAAGCTATTGAAAATGCAGAAAAGCTAGGTTTCAAAAATGGAGCGGCTTTGTATCCAATGGTAACTATGAATGGTGAAGAATGCCATAACGAATGGGAAATTACATTTGAGGAAATCCACCGTAATGGGGCAATTGCCTTCGCTATTTTCAACTACATCCGTTACACTGGAGACGAAAGTTATTTATCTGATTTTGGATTGGAAGTGTTAATTGGAATTGCCCGTTTCTGGAAACAACGTGTAAACTGGAGCAGCGATAAACAACAATATGTAATGCTTGGGGTTACAGGTCCGAATGAGTATGAGAATAATGTAAACAACAACTGGTACACCAATATTTTGGCAACTTGGTGCATGAAATATGCAACTGAAGCTTCAGAAATTGTTAAAAAACAACAGCCAGAAAAATACAATAGCTTGTTAAAAAGCTTAAATTTCGATCAGCAGGAATTTGCCGACTGGGCTGATATTATTAAAAAAATGTATTATCCTGCAGATGCCGAAAAAGGAATTTTCCTTCAACAGGATGGTTATTTGGATAAAGAACAAACCCTGGTTAAAGATTTGCCCGCAAGCGAAAGACCAATTAACCAAAAATGGAGCTGGGATAGGATTTTACGTTCTTGCTTTATTAAACAGGCTGATGTTTTACAGGGATTATATTTCTTTGAAGAAGATTACGATTTGGATACACTGAAACGTAACTTCGATTTTTACGAACCGCGTACCGTTCACGAAAGTTCATTATCGCCATGTGTACACAGTATCTTAGCGGCAAAACTTAACGATGAAGCGCGGGCATACGAATTTTATTTACGTACTGCCCGATTGGATTTAGACGATTATAACAACGATACAGAAGACGGACTTCACATTACTTCAATGGCCGGTACGTGGATGAGCGTTGTTGAAGGTTTTGCTGGAATGCGTATTCGAGATGGTAAATTGCAGTTCAACCCGTTTTTGCCTGGCAAATGGAAATCGTTCGCTTTTACAATAGGTTTTAGAGGTGCAACTTTAAAAATTAGAATTTCAGAAAACGGAATCAGCATTAAAAACAGTGCAGATGTTGAACTAGAAATCGGTATCAGAAATCAACAATATAAATTGGCTGGTAATGCCGAAATTGAAGTAGATAACGCAGAACTGGTATGATTGTAGAGGTAAAACGTAAAACGGAAAATGTATTAAACCCTATCTCGGCTCCCCGTCATTGCGAGGAAAGGCCTGTCCCGACTTTTCGGGAAAGCAAACTTAATGCGATAGTTTTTTTAACTATGTTTTCTCTTTTACTATATTCCTCATCATCCTTTGCACAAAAAAATAGTATTAAAATGAACGATAAGAAAATCGTTATTTACCAGTTATTACCTCGCTTATTCGGCAATAAAAACAATACAAATATCCCTTATGGAACTATTGAGCAAAATGGTTCTGGCAAGTTTAACGATATTACCGATAAAGCTTTAGATGGTTTAAAAGAACTCCACGTAAATTATGTTTGGTATACAGGAGCATTGGCCCATGCAAGTTTAACAGATTATTCTAAATACGGAATTAAGGTTGATGATGCTGATGTAGTTAAAGGCAGGGCAGGTTCTCCGTATGCTGTTCGCGATTATTACGACGTTGATCCTGATTTGGCTGTTGATGTTAAGAATAGGATGAAGGAGTTCGAAGCGCTGATTAAAAGAACACATAAAAAAGATCTAAAAGTAATTATCGATTTCATTCCAAATCATGTTGCCAGAGGTTACCATTCTTATGCAAAACCTAAAAATGTAATCGATTTTGGCGAAAAAGATGATCTGACAAAAGGTTTCAGTGCGCAAAATGATTTCTATTATATTCCGGGCCAGAAGTTTTTAGTGCCCCAACACGAGCCTAAGCAAACTCCAATCTCTGCTTTGCAGGATGGGAAATTTGACGAAAATCCAGCTAAGGCTACGGGAAATAACGTTTTTGTCGCTCAACCAAAATATGATGACTGGTTTGAAACCATAAAGTTAAATTATGGCGTAGATTATCAAAATGGCGAAAAACAGTATTTTGAGCCCATTCCACCAGTATGGAATAAAATGCGTGATATTTTAGTGTTTTGGGCGAAAAAAGATGTGGATGGTTTTAGATGTGATATGGCCGAAATGGTGCCCATTGCTTTTTGGAACTGGGTCATCCCACAGGTAAAAAAGGTAAACGCCGATATTCTTTTCATTGGAGAGGCTTACAATCCACAAGTGTATCACCAATATTTAAACGAAGGAAAATTCGATTATTTATACGACAAAGTGGGTTTGTATGATGGCTTAAAAAAATTAATTAGAAATGAACCAACTGCAGATGTGGCATCAATCAACTACGTGTGGCAAAAGGAAAGCGCTGGTTTTGGCGATCACATGTTGCGCTTTCTTGAAAACCACGATGAAGAGCGAATTGCTTCGGCAGGATTTGCAGGAAAACCCGAATTGGCTTTACCTGCAATGGTTGTTTCTGCAACATTAGGTGCTGGTCCGGTAATGCTTTACTTCGGACAGGAAGTGGGTGAGCAGGGTAAAGGTGCTGAAGGATTTGGAGGAGATGATAACCGCACAACAATATTTGATTATTGGGGTGTTCCGGCACATCAAAAATGGATGAATAATGGTTTGTTCGATGGCCATAAATTAAGTGCTTCACAACAAAAATTAAGAGCTTATTATCAGCAATTGTTAAAAGTTACTACACAGAGTGATGCGGTGCTTCATGGCGATATTTTTGAAGTTCCCCGTACAGGTAACATGAACAATCGCATGTATGCTTTCATTCGTTATTCTGGCAAACAGCGTTTGTTGGTTGTGGTAAATTTCGATCGTACACAAACCCTTGAAGCCGGCATCGAAATTCCGGATCATATTTTAAAAGTTAAATCTTCATCGCCAGTTACAGATTTGCTTACTGATACAAAATTAAATATACCAGCAGGAACGAGCATCCCTGTAAAACTTGCACCGGTTTCGGCACAAGTGATAGAGTTTTAGAAAAATAAACCACAAAGACACAAATAGCACCCAGAAAAAGTAATAGATTTTAAAAAAATATAGTCATCTATTAAGAACATAAACTTTAAAAAATACTTTGTGTTCTTTATGCCTTGGTAGTAAAATGAGTAGTAGTAAATAAACCAAATATAATGAGCTTAAAAACAATATTCGAAAACCCAAAATTAACCTTAGCACAAATCATTAACATGAGTGTGGGTTTTTTCGGAATCCAATTTGGTTGGGATTTACAACGTGCCAATATGGGGCGGATCTATGAAAACTTAGGTGCCAATCCAGATCAGGTTCCTTTATTGTTTTTGGCTGCTCCCTTAACCGGCCTTTTAGTTCAGCCCATTATCGGTTATTTGAGCGACCGTACCTGGCATCCAAAATGGGGACGAAGAAGACCTTATTTTATGGTTGGCGCTATCGTAAGCAGTATTGCCCTAATTTTTATGCCGCACAGCAGTGCATTGTGGATGGCTGCAGGATTACTTTGGGTTTTAGATGTTTTTGGCAACATTGCAATGGAACCTTTCCGTGCTTTCGTTACCGATAAATTGCCAGATAGTCAGGTTAATCGCGGTTTTATTATGCAAAGCATGATGATTGGTTTAGGCGGAAGTGTAGCATCGGCTCTACCTTGGTTAATGAATAATGTTTTTCATTTAACCAATACTGCAGAGCAGGGCAGTATTCCAGAGAACGTAAAATTCTCTTTTTATATTGGCGCATTTTTCTTTTTCGCCGCAGTACTGTGGACTGTTTTTACCACAAAGGAATACCCACCACAAGATGTAGATTTTAAAGAAAAAGTTCGTGAAAGCAATAAAGGTTTTGGTGGAGGCGCTCGGGAGATTTTTAGTGCATTACGCAACATGCCTAAACGCATGCAGATTGTTTCTTTAGTTCAGTTTTTTACCTGGCCGGGGTTATTTTTAATGTGGTTTTATTACACCACAGCCGTTGCCGTAAATGTATTTGGCGGTAAGGATGCTGCCGATCCTGTTTATGCTCATGGTGCAGATTTTGGTAGTTTAACACTTGCTTATTATAGTGTTATCACTTTCCTCTTTGCTTTGGTTTTACCAAAAATTGCCGATGCATTAGGCCGTAAAACAACACATGCTTTGTGTTTAATCTGTGGCGCCATTGGCTTAATCAGCGTTGCATGGGTGCACGATAAAAACATGCTTTATTTATGTATGACAGGCGTTGGCATAGCTTGGGCAAGTATTCTTTCCATGCCTTATGCCATGCTAAGCGGATCTTTGCCAAAAGATAAAATCGGAATTTACATGGGGATTTTTAACTTCTTTATTGTATTGCCAGAAATTATTGCATCGTTAGGTTTTGGTTGGTTAATGAAAAATGTTTTAAACAACGATAGACTTTTAGCTGTACAGCTTGGTGGTGGATTAATGATCTTGGCAGCGTTAATATGTTATATTTTCATTAAAGAAACTAAAAATGCTGATGAAGTTTTAACGAATAAATTAGAAGTCGAAGAAGGGCGCTCCGTTTAAAATTTACGACTAAAAATAAAAGAAATAGAGTTGAAATACATCTCTAAAGGATCGCCTCGTGTCCAATATTTCCAAAATATTATATTCTAAAAAATGAAAAAAATAATTTATTTACTTCTAATGCTTACCACATTCAGCTATGCATGTAAGAAAGCAGGTTCAGGCGATGTAATTGTAGATCCGGTAACGCCAGCCAATACAGATTTACCTGCTGGTGCAAAAGATGGGGTTGCCTTTATAAACAGTGGAACTTCTGCAATTGTAACTTTATATGCGCCAGGCAAAACCTCAGTTTCGCTAATCGGTGAATTTAACGATTGGTCATCATCTGCCTCACCTATGAAGAAAACTTCTGATGGAAATACCTGGTGGATCCAAATTGATAATTTAAATCCCAATACAGAATATGCTTATCAGTTTCTGGTTGATGGAAGTTTAAAAGTTGCTGATCCTTATTGCGAGAAAGTGCTTGATCCGGCAAACGACCAATATATTACTTCGGTAACTTATCCAAATTTAAAGGCTTATCCAACAGGAAAAACAACTGGAATTGTAAGCGTTATGCAGGCAAATCAGCCAGTTTATTCTTGGAAAAACTCTGGGTTTGTTCGTCCTGATAAAAATAATCTGGTGATTTACGAATTGTTGATACGCGATTTTACCACAGAGCACAGCTACGCATCTACCTTAACCAAATTGGATTATTTAGTAAGCTTGGGAATCAATGCAATCGAATTGATGCCAGTTAATGAGTTCGAGGGAAATTTAAGCTGGGGTTACAACCCTTCATTTTATTTTGCCCCTGATAAATATTACGGAACCAAAACAGCCTTGCAGAATTTTATAGATGAATGCCATGGAAGAGGAATTGCAGTAATTATGGATATGGTTCTGAATCATTCATTTGGTCAATCGCCAATGGTTCAGTTGTATTTTGATGGCTCGAAACCTACAAGCTCAAGTCCTTGGTTTAATGTAGATCCAAAACATCCATTTAACGTAGGCTACGATTTTAACCATGAAAGTGCAGCCACAAAATACTTTGCAAAAAATGTAATGAAATTTTGGATGCAACAATATAAGATCGATGGTTTTAGGTTCGACTTATCCAAAGGATTTACGCAAAAATCATCTACTGACGATTCACAATTTCGACTTTTCGATGCAGGTAGAATTGCCATCTGGAAAGAATACAACAGCTTTATCAAAAGCGTAGATCCAAATAATTTCTACGTGATCTTAGAGCATTTTGCAGAAGAATCAGAAGAGAAGGTTTTGGCTGATGAAGGCATGATGATGTGGAACAATCTAAACTACAATATGAATGAAGCCACAATGGGCTGGCTGGGTAATTCGGATTTTTCTTGGGGATTTTACGCTAAGCATGGTTTTGCAAAATCAGAAAACTTGGTTACTTATGGAGAAAGTCATGATGAGGAACGCTTGAATTATAAAAACATCTCTTTCGGAAATATTTCTGGTACTTATGCAATCAAGGCAAACTTACCAACTTCTTTAAAAAGGGAAGAGGTTGCAGCTGCATTCTTGTTCAGCATTCCTGGTCCGAAAATGGTTTGGCAGTTTGGAGAGGTGGGCTATGATACCAGTATAGATTTTAATGGAAGAACTGGCGAAAAGCCAATTAAATGGGATTATTATACCGATCCAAACCGTAAAGCATTGTACGATGCTTATGCCAAATTTATTAAGCTTAAAAAGAACAATACCATTTTTAACAGTACAAATTCTACTTACAATTTAGCTGGTGGAGTTAAATACATTAAACTTGTTGAAGGCTCAAATACAGTTGTGGTGGTTGGTAATTTTGATGTGATCAGCCAAACTGCCAACATCGATTTTGGTTCATCTGGAACTTGGGTAGATGCAGTTGGCAGCCCGATTAATTTATCATCTACAACTTACACTGGTGTTTTGGCACCGGGTGAATACCATATTTTCAGCAAAATTGCGCTGAAATAATTTTAACCTCGCAGGTTTCAAAGCCTGCGAGGTTTCTAAAAGAAATCTGCCATTCTCCAACAGATTTTGTAAAATTCTTGATGTTTTTAGTTAATATTGTTTTAACTAACAAACCCTATGGATAACAAATTAGTGCATCACTTATTATGGGAACGATTACGCGTTGGCGATAAAGATGCCTTTTTTGATTTATATAAAGCACTATATTATCCACTTGTAAATTTCGGAATTCGTGTTTGTGCCGATGCCGATATTTCTAGCGAGGCAACTGATCTGGTTTTTACAATCATTTGGGAAAAGCACGAAACCCTAAATCGTGTTGATAATGTTGAGGCTTATCTCCGCACTTTTTTAAAACGAAAGTTGCTCCGTATTTTAGAACGTAAACGCAAAATAAACGATGCTCTTTTTAATGCAGGTGCGGAAGGCGATTGGATGGAGATGAGCTATGAAGAGTTTATTGTTAAAGTACAAAGCGATGAATTGGTTCGGTATCAATTAAAAAATGCTTTAGAAAAACTTACCTTCCGCCAAAAACAATTGATTCATTTAAAATTCTTTGATGGTTTAAGTTATGAGCAAATTGCAGAACAAACCAATCAGACCATAAAAACGGCTTACAATACCGTTTACGATGCACTTAAAATTCTAAGAAAAGAACTTAAAGCTTAACCGACTTTGTAATAACAGAATCGTCATCTCGATTGGAGCGTAGCGGAATAGAGAGATCTATGTAATTTTACTTTCAAAGATTTCTCCACTACGGTCGAAATGACGGCTACGGAAATCGTCGTTTCGATTGGAGCGCAGCGGAATAGAGAGATTATTGTACAACTTTACCATGATAATATCTCAGAAGTTAAATCTTTCCAACTATTATTTTTACTGGTAATTAGTTTGTCCTTTTTTAACCTGCTCCATTTTTTTAACTGCTTTTCTCTAGCGATAGCTTCTTCAATTGATGGATACATTTCAAAATAAACACAAATAGATAAATTATACTTAGCAGTAAAAGATTTTGGATCATGTTTATCTCGATGTTGTATAATTCTGATAAGTAAATCTGATGTAACTCCGATGTATAATGTAGTTCTTAAAAAGTTAGTCATGATATAAATACAACCACCTCTCTCCATAATTCTTTTTATTTAATATACATAAATACAGCCTAATCAACATTATTTTGATAAAACTTTCAAAGATTTCTACGCTACGGTCGAAATGACGGCCACGGAAATCGTCATCTCGATTGGAGCGTAGCGGAACAGAGAGATCATTGTAATTTCACTTTCAAAGATTTCTACGCTACGGTCGAAATGACGGCCACGGAAATCGTCATCTCGATTGGAGCGCAGTGGAACAGAGAGATCATTGTAATTTCACTTTCAAAGATTTCTCCACTACGGTCGAAATGACGGCTAAAAAAAGTCGCTGTTTCGACAAATTCCGAAGGACCTATCGAACTTACTGTAGTCGACTTGCGAAGTTTTGGCGGGTTAAGAAAGGGTAAACTTCGCCAGTCTTTAAATAATTTCTGTCTTTAAACTGACAAAGTCTTTGCAAGCTTAAGGCCTTTGAGACTTCGCAAGTTGATTGGGTTTTGCGTTAACGATAGAAGCGGCATCCCCCGATTTTTCATCGGGGATACAGCGGATAGCGTGTTAAAACGCCCAAATTATTTCTTCATGAAAAGGAATTTATCCTAAATCTAACTCACTCTCAAAAACTTCTTATATAAGTTATTCAAGCTCCCTTTAGTAAATTTTCTGAAATTAAATTTCTCCATTTATAATACCTACAAGGCACATATTTGGTCATGTTAAAAAAAAGTTAAATTTCTCTTAGGAAAAAGTAAAGTTTTTGGGCACTGATATATAAAAGACAAATAGTAATGATTGATAGAAGTCGGTTTGATGCAGAAGATTTTCTTGTAGACAACACTTTCCAGCTTTATTGTGCTGGAACCGATAGGCTGTGCACGGAGTATTGGGAAAAATATATTAGCGCTCATCCAGAGCAAACTACGGTAATTGCCGAGGCGAAAAGACTGTATGTGATTTTAAGCGGAAACAAGCGGCCACTAAATAATCAGTTGGAAACATTTAAGGAGAATTTTGATTCGCCATCTAAAACGCTTAAACTGAATAGAAACTTTGCTTGGTTAAAAATTGCCGCTGCGATTCTGGTTATTGCAGGTGCAGGTTTTTTCTACCTTAACCATCGTTTGCAAAAAAATGCAAGAGAGAATTTTCAGGCAAAAGTTTTTACAACCAAAAGTGGCGAGCGCAAAAAAATCATGCTTCCTGATGGAACAACGGTTTTGTTAAACGCAAAGAGCTCGTTATCGATCGGTAAAGAATTTAACGATAAACTACGTGAAGTAAACCTAAAAGGCGAGGCTTACTTTGATGTTGTTCATAATAAAAACAAACCGTTTAAGGTTCATACCCACGATTTTAATATCAATGTTTTGGGTACTGCGTTTAATGTTAAGGCTTATCCAGACGAAATTACCTCTGAGGCCACATTAATTAGAGGTTTAATTACAATGGAGGCGGTAAACGGCAACGGCGGAACGATCACTTTAAAGCCTAGTCAGAAAGTTACCTTTTACAAAGAACTTGCTCCAGAAGCTAAACAAAAAGTGTTAAAACCAATTTCTTCTCACCCGGAAATTACCATTAACCATTATACAGTAATTAAAGACAGTACGATTGTAGAAACCGCGTGGACGCAAAACCGCATCGAAATTTATGATCAGGATTTTGACGAAATTAAGGGCATTTTGGAAAAATGGTATAATGTTGAAATCAAGTTTACCAACCCAGAAATAGAGAAATACCGCTTTACCGCAACATTTAGCCGAGAAACCATAGACCAAGCATTAAAGGCTTTACAAGATGTAGAATATTTTAAATATGAGATGAAAGGAAATCAAGTGATCATATCAAAATAAGATAAAAAAAAGGACGGTGTTGGAGCACCGCCCTTATGATTTCTTCTTTGATTAATTAATGGCAGTTTATGCGCAAACAGATTGCTGCCAAGAACTTATGCAACCAAAAAAAACAAAAATATGATTTATTATTACTTACTGCAAGGGCGCTTTAAATATAGGGCGTTTTTAAAATTCATTATGCTAATGAAACTAACCTGTATTATGGTTTTCATTACCTGCCTGAATGTTTCTGCATCGGTTTTTTCTCAGGAAAAAATTTCTCTCGATGTAAAGAAAACAAAGTTGGCCAGGGTTTTACAGATTATAGAGCAGCAAAGCAGTTATCATTTTGTGTACAGCTCCTCTTATGTTCCAGTTAATAAGGATGTAAGCATCACCGTAACCAATACTTTGGTTACTGATGTTTTGGCCACCATTCTTAACAGAACAAATTTAAAGTATTCCGTTTCTGACGGAGGCTTAATTGTAATTAGCAGAAGTAAAGAAGTTCCAATAAGCGGAACAGTAAAAGATGCGCTTGGAGGCGCATTGCCTGGAGCAAGTGTTCGCGTTAAGGGAACTGGTACTGGTACATCGACAGATATTAATGGAAAGTTTGTTTTAAATGCTCCTGAAAATGCAATTCTGGTGGTTTCTTATGCAGGTTTTCAAACCAGAGAAATTCCAATTGGCACGCAGATTAACTTAACCATTGTTTTAACAGAAGATACCAAACAGTTAACCGATGTGGTGGTAACTGCATTGGGAATTAAAAAAGAACGTAGAGCTTTGGGTTACTCGGTAACGCAGGTAAGTGGCGAATCTTTAACACAGGCCAGAGAAAACAACGTTGTTAACTCTTTAGTTGGTAAGGTTGCCGGCTTGGATATTAGTTCTACAGCTGGAGGTGCAGGTGCTGCATCAAGCGTTACCATTCGTGGGGTTTCCAGTTTGAGCCAAACCAATCAGCCTTTATATGTTATTAATGGTGTACCGATGGAAAATAAACCTGTCGGATTAAATAACCTAAATCCAAACGGCAATTCAGGAAGTCAGTATGATAACGCTCCAGATTTGGGCGATGCTGTTGGAAATTTAAATCCAGATGATATTGAAAGCATTTCGGTTTTAAAAGGCGCAGCCGCTTCGGCATTATACGGTTATCGTGCAAAAGCTGGTGTAATCTTAATCACCACTAAAAGCGGAAAAGGAAATAGTGTAGAATTTAATACCAATTACGTTGCCGAGCAGGTAATGGATAGAACAAATTGGCAATATGTTTATGGTCAGGGTGCAAACGGAATAAAACCTACCGATGCTGCAGCCGCGGCTCAGGTGGGTGGTTCTAGCTGGGGAGCAAAATTAGACGGATCGAACGTGGTTCAGTTTGATGGCGTTGCAAGACCTTACACTGCACAAAAAAATAATATCGAAGATTTTTACAAAACCGGCGGAACTTGGTCTAATACAGTTGCCTTAAATAAAACTTTTGATGGCGGAACCATTCGCTTATCTGCAAATGATGTTCACAATACTTCAGTTGTACCCAATTCTGGTTTAAACAGACAGTCTTTCAATTTAACGGGAACCTTTAATCCGATTAAAAGATTAACGATTGATGCTCGAATGAATTATATTTTAGAGCAGGCCAAAAACAGACCAATGCTTTCTGATGGTGCCGGTAATGCAAATTACAACGTTGCATTTTTACCTACAAGTGTAAGCGTAAATGATCTTATCCCATGGAAAAATGCCGCTGGAAATGAAATTTTATACAACACAGGTAATGTTTATGCAACCAATCCATGGTTCGCCGCAAACGAATTTATTAATGATACCAAACGCGATCGCTTAATCAGTTCGTTTAATGCAAAATATAATTTCGATAACGGCTTGTTTTTACAAGGCAGGGCCGGAAGAGATGCTTATACCGATGCATACAAAAATGTTGTTCCATCGGGTACGGCATATTTCCCAGCAGGTAAAATAGCTGAACAGGCAACTAAATTTTCTGATATTAACGTAGATGGATTAATTGGTAAATCTTTTAAAGTGGATGAAGATTTTACCATTACACCCAATGTTGGTGCGAGTTACAGAAGAACGCACATTAACCAAACCACCAACAACGGATCTGATTTTGCAGTATTTGGTGTGTACAACATCTTAAATGCGAAAAATAAATCGGTGGGAAATGTAGAAACAGAATCTGAAACACAATCTGTTTACGGAACATTGGAGCTTACCTATAAAGATATTTTCTATTTAACAGGTAGCGGTAGAAGCGACTGGTTTTCTACATTGGCAACACCTGGAAAAGACAATAAGTTAAGTGTTTTCTATCCTTCAATTAGTGGATCATTTGTGTTTTCAGAATTTTGGAAACCAAGTTTCTTGAGCTTCGGTAAAATAAGAGCAGGTTATGCTGTTGTTGGTCAGGCTACTGATCCTTATCAAACTCAATTAACTTATAATTTTAAGAGTGAAAGCTTAAACGGCGCTCCACTTGGTACCATAACCAATGTAAATATTCCAAACTCAGCCTTAAAAGCTTCAAAAGCAAGCGAATTTGAAATTGGAACAGAAATGCGCTTTTTTGGCGACCGTCTAAATTTGGACTTTACCTATTATAGAAAATTATCTAAAGATGAGATTTCTTTCGTTACCACATCGAGTACAACGGGTTATGCTGGTGCGGTTTTAAACTCTGGCGAAATAGAAAACAAAGGTTACGAGCTTTTATTATCGGGTCAGGTTTTAAAGAACAAAGATTTTGTATGGACATCTTCACTAAACGCTTCGTACAATAAAAACACAGTGATTTCACTGGCTGATGGCGTAACGTCTCAACTATTGGCCACTTCAAGATCGGGTGTTGGCTTTTTACAAAACATTCCGGGTAAAGCTGCTGCTCAGGTTTCGGCATACGATTATTTATATGATGCTGCCGGAAAAATTAAACTTGATGCTGCTGGAATTCCACAAAGAGGAAATTTGGTTGATTATGGGTCGGCTTACAACAAATGGTTTGCAGGCTGGAATAACGAGTTTAACTATAAAGGCTTAATTTTATCTGTATTGCTTGATGGCAAATGGGGTGGAAAGGTTTTCTCTGCAACTGATTATTATGGTTATGTTTTTGGTTTGCATCAAGCTACTTTAGAAAACAGAGATGCACTAGGTGTTAATGCCGCTACATATTACAGCACTTTTGCAAATAATGTTTCTAAGCAGTTTGTTCAGGATGCGAGTTTTATCAAATTCAGACAGATGACTTTGGGCTATAACTTCCCGGCAAAATTGTTCAACAACAAGATCCAAGGACTTAACGTAAGTCTTGTTGGTCGAAATTTATTTATCCTAATGAAGAAAACGGACAATATCGATCCCGAATCTAGCTACAATGCTACTTTCCCAGGATTGGAATTAGGTGGTGTGCCACCCGTTAGAACCTTTGGTATAAATCTTAGTGTTAAGCTTTAATTTTAAAAAGACAGAACAATGAAAACGAACATATTAAAAAAATATAGCCTTCTATTTTGTGTTGGCATTTTATTAAGCGCTGGTTGTACTAAAGATTTCGATGAAATTAATACAAACCCATCAGCTTATGGATCATCGAGTTTCGATCCAAACTACACTCTAACTACCGCTCAATTAACCTATACAGGTAGTACCGATTTCGCTTACGATACCTGGAGAGGAAATTTAATTTATGCTTCTACCATGATGCAAGGCCTTTCTACCGTAATCAGCTATTGGGCAGGCGATAAATATTTATTGAACGAAGGATACACCGCTGCCTATTGGGGCAATGCTGCTGTTGGCGCTTACACCGAACAGGTTAAACCCATTGTGGATGTTGTTGAATTTACAAAAGGCCAGCAGAAGTACAACAATGTACAGCAGGTAGCCAGAATCTGGAAAGCATTGATTTTTGAGCGCATTACTGATTTGTATGGAGATGTTCCTTATTCTCAAGCAGGACAAGGTTATTACACCAGCAACTTTGCGCCAAAATATGATGCGCAACAAGCCATTTACACCGATCTTTTAAAGGAAGTTGAAGAAGCTACAAATGCATTAAATGTAAATGGCGATAAAGTAACTGGCGATGTAATTTATAAAGGCGATATCAATAAATGGAAACGCTTTGGTAATACCTTATTGTTAAGAATTGCCATGCGCTTAACCAAAGCCGATGAAAATACAGCTAAAGCATACGCAACTAAAGTAATCGGTAAAACGATGCTTAACAATGATGATAATGCTTTTCTTTTACACGATGTTTCTGGCGCTAGAGTTACTCAAAATAGAAATAGTCAGGTTTTATCTGGCGATGGTGGTCAGGAGAATTATTACGTTAAATGGTCTAAAACTTTTATCGATGCATTAAAAACAACCAATGATCCCCGCTTGGGAAAGGTTGCCGTAACCAAATTGTTTATCGATGAAAATTCAAAAACTCAAAACACGGCTTTTGATGCAAACCCATTGGTACAAAAAGGAATGCCCAATGGAAAAGACTTAAGCGGTTTAGCAGGTCGTGATGTTAGACAGGACGCTACCTATACCACTTTTCCAGATTATTCATCTCCCAACCCTGGAATGTTAAAGAAAAATGGTGCAACTTTTATTCTTACTTATGCAGAAAGCGAGTTACTGCTTGCAGAAGCAGCACAGCGTTGGAACATTGGAGGAACTGCATCATCGCATTACGCAAGTGGTGTATCGGCAGCAATTACTTATTTAGGTCAGTACGATCCAACAATGGCCATTACAAGCACCGTTGCTGATGCCTATGTAGCAGCAAATCCTTACGTAGCAGCAAATGGATTGCAAATGATAAACACACAATATTGGTTGCACACGAATACCATGCTGGATTTTTACGAAACATGGTCTAACTGGCGCAGATCGGGATTTCCGGTTTTAACTCCAGTAGTTTATCCTGGTAATGCAACAGTTGGAACCATTCCACGTCGTTTCCCATATCCTGTAGAAGAAGCGGCAAAAAATGGAACAAATTACAAAGCAGCTTCATCAGCTGTTCCTGGAGGCGATACACTTGCAGGTAGAGTTTGGTGGGATAAATAAATTAATTAGTAAATTATTAGGTAAGGCCGGCATCGCGAAAGCGATGTCGGCTTTTTTGCTTTTGAGCAAATGCCATATGTTGATTATCAATTTAGACAAACGTTTGTGCTATAATTTATGCTCATTTCGGGCTTTCCCTTTAAACCGATTATACAGTTCCTTATTTATACTCAGTATCATCCTAAAAATAATATTAAATGGCTGTTAATGTGCTGTTTGGGTTGTTTTAATGAGGTTTCTGCAATCTCCTTAGTCAAACGTTTGCGCAATGATTTGATGAAAAATCTACTTCTGTTACCATTACCTTTAGGTGACAAACAATCACGATCATCCCTAAGTGATTGGAACAACTAACATAATAACCGATTTCAGACAAGCAACCTAATCTCAACTAAATAAATATTTTTATGATTAAATTTTACACAAGAAAAATTGGTTTACTCGCCGTTTTTCTACTCGTTGTTACTTCGGTATCGGCGCAGTTAAAAATTACCGGGGTGGTAAAAGGCGCAGATGACGGCCAATCGCTTCCCGGCGTATCGGTAAAAATTAAAAATGCTACAACAGCAGTAAGTACCGATGCAAATGGGCGTTATAGCATTACCGCAGCTACCGCAGCTACATTAACTTTTAGCTATGTAGGTTATAAGCTGAAGGAAGTTCAGGTAAATGGCCGTACCAATATTAATGTTAACCTTAATCCTGATCAACAATCTTTAACTGATGTTGTTGTTGTGGGTTACCAACAGGTTAAGCGAAGAAATTCAACCGCAGCGCTGGCATCTATAACCAGTAAGGATATAGAAAACCTTCCGGCAGCAAGTGTTGATGTTCTATTGCAAGGAAAGCTTCCGGGTGTAAACGTTCAAAATTTTACAGGGCAACCTGGGGTAAGTACCTCATTAATGGTTCGTGGAAATACCAGAATCATGTCGGCCGGAGAGTTTGATGGAGATAGAGCTTTTAGTAATCCATTATATGTTATTGATGGTTTACCAGTTTCTGAGGATGAGGTTGAGGCATTTACTCAAACCGGAACGAACTTTCTAACCTCTTTAAATCCAAATGATGTAGAATCTATTGATGTGTTAAAAGACGCATCAGCCGCAGCCATTTATGGGTCAAGAGGCGCAAATGGTGTAATTTTAATAAAAACCAAGAGAGGAATTTCGGGCGTTCCAAAAGTAACCTTCAATACTTATTACGGAATGGTTAATCAGCCCAATTTTCTAGAAACTGTAATCGGCGCAGCCGAGCGAAGAAGAAAATTAGATCTGATTTATAATTATGGAAATGCAACTCAAATTAGAAATCAAGTTCCAATAATGTTAACAGATAGTTTGAATCCGTCTTTTAACAATAACAATAACTGGCAAGATTTATTTTATCAAAACGGAGCGGTTTCCAACCAGGATTTAGCCGTATCAGGCGGAAGTGAAAAATTCAACTATAGAGTTGGCGTTGGTCATTATGATGAAAAGGGAATTATCAAGGCAACGGGTTACGAACGTTATTCCATCAACGCAAACTTGGGTGCAAACTTTAGCGAAAAATTCCAGATGCAAACCTCTTTAAGGTTAAGCAGAGGAAATAGACTGGTGGGCAGGGTAAGGCCGGGAGAGCAGGGATATCGAAACGCTTTTAAAATTAACCCAATAAGTATGCCTTCGTCGCTCTTTTATCTGTCTGATCAAGATCGTGCAGATATAGAGGCCCCGTACGAATCTGTTCGAAATAGCAACGCTGATAATAACGTGAGTGCAGTTACTAAACTCACCTATAACATCCTGAAAAACCTTTCTTTTAACACCGAGGGAGCAATTAGTTACAGCTCATCAAAAAGAGATTTCTTTAGTCCGGCAAGGAGCGAATATAATGGTCGGGCTTATGCATTTTCTGGTTTTAGCGAGGGCTTAAAGTATTTAATTACCAATACATTGCTGTATAATTTCAGCATAAACGAAACGCATAACTTAAATTTCTTAGCTGGACAAGCTTTCGAAAAACGCGATAATCAATCTTTATCGGTTGCAGGAGAGGGCATTCCGAATGATAACATTAAGGTTGTATCAGGCGTGGCTCAGGGCGATTTATCCGGTGGGTCTGACCATTCTACTTATGCAAAACTTTCCTTTTTTGGCAGTGCGCATTACGATTATAAAGAGAAATACCTTTTTGATTCGTACATAAGAGCTGATGCATCTTCAAGATTTGGTAGAGATAACCGCTGGGCGATATTTCCATCTTTCTCTGCCGCGTGGATTGCTACGGAAGAAAATTTCTTGAAAAATGTTTCATGGTTAGATTTAGCCAAAGTTAGGTTTAGCTGGGGCTTAAGTGGAGATGAAGCCAGTATCGGCGATAACGATCGTTATAATAGTTTTGCATTGGGTGCAGCCGGATATGCCGGAAGTAGCGCAGGTACGTATAATGGCGTTCCGGTTATTTATCCAAACTTTGATAAATTAACCAACAACAATCTAACTTGGGAAGAATCGGCTCAAACCAACATCGGCTTGGATTTAGAGTTTTTTAAACGTCGCTTAACTTTAACCGCCGATGCTTATGTAAGAAATACAACGGGCCAAATGCTTAAAGTATTGGTTCCAGAAACCTCGGGTTACAGTACCTCTTTAAGTAACGCTGCGGGTGTTAGAAACTCAGGGCTGGAACTTCAGCTTACGGGGCGTGTTTTCAAACCCGAATCGGCTTTTCAATGGAGTCCTTCAATCAACATTTCGTTCAATAAAAATATGGTAACGGCACTTCCTAACGGAAACCGTGATTTATATAGCAACGGAACCATTTATGTTGTAGGCAAACCATTAAATATGTATCAAATGTACATTACCGATGGCGTAATCAATTCAATCAGCGATTTATTGGTAAACCCATATACCGGGCAGGTTGGTGCAACAAAATGGGGAACTTTAATTTTGGGTATGCCGAAATGGAAAGATATTACTGGCGATTACAAAATATCAGATAACAATGGTGAAAACGATGTTACTTTCTATGGTAATCCAAACCCTAAAGCCACAGGAGGTATAAACAATGCTTTCAGATACAAAAATTTCTCTCTATCAATTTTCACCACGTTTACATTGGGTAGAACAATTGTAAACAGCACATTGGCGCAAAGATTATCAAACGGATTATTTTATGGTAATCCAGAAGATTTGGCTAGAGCATCAATCGGAGATTATGAGCAGTATAATTATTGGAGACAAGCCGGAGATAACGCAACCTTCCCAGCTTTAAATCCTTTCGCTGGCTTATATGTATTTAGGGCAGAACAAACTTTCTATGTAGAACCAGGCTGGTATGTTAGGATTAAGAACGTAAACTTAGGCTACGATTTCACCCCGCAAAACTTCTCTTTCATGAAAAAAATGAAGCTTAACAAAATTAAACTTTATGCCATGGCAGATAACCTTGTAATGTTCCAAAAGTTTTCTGGAATAGATGCTGAAGCGGTAAATGCTCAAGGTTACGATTTCGGTGATGGATATCCGATTCCTAAGAAATACACATTTGGTCTTCAGGTAGAATTTTAAATATTAAGCAGATGAAAACGAACAACAAAAACATAAAGAGTAGTTTGCTACTGATGGCAACACTGCTAATCGTATTAATAGCTCCATCTTGCAAAAAAGCATTAGATAACGAACTGGATAACGCAACTTATGATGATAAGTTCTGGAAAACCGAGGCGGATGCGCAAGGCGCAATAAGTGGTGCTTACGGATTGCTGAGGACAAGTTTATACACCGATAATACTTTCTTTATCTGGGGCGATTTGCCTTATGGTGAATTTAAAACAGATGACACCAATATGCAGGGTCCGTACGTAAATGGAGGTTTGAATGCCGTTTACTATCGTGAAGGAGGAGCGCACACTTGGACAAATTGGTACAAGGTAATTAACGTTTGCAATTTGGTAATTGATAAAGTGCCTGCAATTCCAACTGCTTCATTTTCTGGTGGTATTAAAGCTAAAAATTACCTAATTGGCGAGGCCTACTTTTTACGCGGACTTTGCTACTTCTATTTGGCCCGGGTTTGGGGTGAAGTTCCCTTGCAAAACGATCCAATTTATACGGCAGAACAGATTAAGCTTTTGGCCCAATCTCCGGAAGAAACCATAACCAATCAGGTAATTAGTGATGCGGCTAAGGCATCCGCATTAATGACCTTTGAAGGTACAGCTCAATATCAAAGAACCAGAGCGAATAAAGGTGCGGCACTTGGTTTACTTGCACACGTTACCGCTTGGAGACATGATTATGCGAAAACTTTAGTCTATACCGATTCCATAATTAACAAAGTTGATACTTATGGTTTGGAAACTGCTGATAACATTAGAATGCCATTTAAGAATACCAATTCGAAGGAAAATATCTTTGTAATTCCATCTTCGAATGCAAATAAAGAAGCTTACTTCAGTGATGGGATTGGTTTCCAAACCCTAATGGAACCATACATTACAGATCGATTTAGCAAACCTTTATATTATGTAAATTCTGATTTTCTATTTAATATTTATCCAAATGCAGCAGATGTTAGATTGGATAAGTTTTATGGATACAGTAGCAGTGCCGATATCGATCTTTTAATTAAATACAGCGACGTTGGTTACAAAACCGTTTCTGAACCTTATATAGAAAGCAATTTAATCATCTATCGTTTGGCAGATATGTATTTGTTAAAAGCAGAAGCTTTAAATGCTTTGGCAAGAGATCCAGAAGCGCAAACGGCAATTAATGTGGTTAAAGTAAGAGCAAATACAGGCGGAACCTCAGCCGTTGGAAATTTGCTTAAAATAGAAATCATGAACGAACGGGTTAGAGAACTTGCCGGCGAAGGTCAGAATTTCTTTGATGGTGTACGGATGAACCGAAGCCCGGTTTGGATGACCGATGCCCGTAAAGCACTTAAAGGTTGGAGATGGCCGATTGCCAATAGCATTCTCCAAAACAACAACCTGATTAATCAAACAGAATTCTGGAAAGGTAAATACTAAAAAGACATCACATGAAAAAATACATATTTATAGTTTTTGCAGCCATGATTGTGTTCATCAGCTGTAAAAAAGGAAACGGAATTATTGATGGAGGCTTAAGCAATCCAAAAGTGAACTTCAATACTTACGATTTTTTAAAATCGCATCCGAAAAAGGTTTTTGATACTACTTTAATGGTAATCGATAAGGCTGGTTTAAAAGACATCATTAATGGTGATGTTACTTTTTTTGTGCCCAATAATTATTCGATCAATAATTTTTTGAACATTAAACGCGATGAAGCCCGTCAAATTGATGAAAACAAAAAATACACTTTAGATTCTCTGTTCAAATACTTTACGCCAGCAATGCTTAGAGATTCGTTGGGCATTTATGTTTTCAAAGGAAAAATCTCCTATAATCAACTTACCGAGGATGGACAAATCTATCACCCTGTAGTATCTCCAAGCGAAAGCTTTGTAATTTCCTATACAAAAACGCCAGGCTATTTGGTTGATGGAATTATTACTACGGATGCCAGACTGGTTTATTTTACCCGAGTAATTGGCGAAAGAGATGTTTTAGTAAACGGACAAATGGAAGACCCTAGTGGCGATGAAAGCTTACTGGATAGAAGCGCCGTTTGCCAAACATCAGGCATTGAAACAACAAATGGAATTGTACATGTTTTAAGCAATTCGCATCCATGGACATTTAAAGTGAAAGATTTTTAAAGCAATATTTTATGAAAAAGATATATTTATTCGGAGGCATACTTTGCCTAATTATTGCAACATTAAGCTTTAATGCTTGTAAGAAAGTTAAAGAAGGTTTTTTAAGTGATTATTTACGTTATTCTTCAAACCCGTTAAGGGTAAATGCAGGCTCGTTTTATTTGTCTCAGGGATTAATTCCTGATGCATCTACCCCGCCTTTTGAAGTTACGCTGCTTAACGTTAGGCATAAGGATACTGGAAAAAGAGCAGAAGAGTTTTTTAAGGAATATGAATTAGATGTTTGGAAATTACCATACGATCCTACAACTGATACTACGCTTGCGCTAATTAACGCCAAAAGAACTAGAGTTAAAAAAACACCTTTTGAGGTTACTCCGGTAAGCGGTCAAATGGTTTTTAACGAGGCGAGCAATAATATTCCTCCAGGAGAATATTTGCTCGATATTCAAGTAAAAAATCCTAATGGCACAAAAACTTATAATGGAATTTGCACCATTATTTTAGCCCCTCAGGTAGAGTATGAATATATTAATGCCCCATATTCTTTAGCAGTTGAAGCCAATAGCGAAACTGCTATTCGATTTGCCTACGATGCAGACTGGATTGATGCAACGGTTGGAAGATCGACAACTGCATGGTTAAAAATTAAACGTGTGGCCGATTCGCCAAACCAGGTTGTGCTTAAATTCAAGGATAAAAACGGAGCTTTATTTGCACCATCTGAGTATAAACAAAGGCCAAGTGGAAACTCCTACTTAAAAACCTTAGGTACATTTGCATACAAAACTACCGTTACCGATACAGCTGTTTTATATGATTACGCAACAAGCCCTTTTCCCGCACTTTATTGGGATAGTCAGAGTAATGGGATAAACTGTTACTATAGAATTAATGCCAATAACGTCGCTTCTATTGATACGGCAAGCGCTACAAACTGGAATCCGCCAAGCCAATTGCCATATGGTACCTGGAACAAAAGGCCGGTTAAACTTAATGTTAGGTTTAATACCAGAATCAATAGGCCAGGAAAATACATCTATGAAATTATATTAGCCGCTACCAAAAAATAGAAGATTAAGGTTCTATAACGAATTGATTTGTAAATAAACTTGTCAAATTGAGCTTGTCGAAATGCCTTGAAAATATGTTAGGTCCTTCGACAGGCTCAGGATGACAATCGATGATTTATAAAACATTTTATTTAAATAAATCCCCCAATGAAATCATTCCTTTCCTCTTTATTCATACTGTTAACTACAATTTCTTTTGCACAGCAAAGTTGTCCGAAATGGGGCCCTTATGTTAAAACAAAAGGTTTAGCCAAGCAAAACGCCGAACTCATGATGGCCGACGTTATGTTTCCAACAGCCGGACTTGCGCCCTATACCTATGCCTGTAGTGTTCAATTTGGAATAGGCAAAAGCGGAGGGTATTGCGGCATTCAAAAAGCAGGCAACAACGAAAAACGCTTTACCAATAACATCTTTTCCATTTGGGATTTTCCAAACAAGATTCAGATTACGGCAATCTATAAAGATCCTTTAACCTTTGTTGGCGGTTTTGGAGGAGAAGGTACAGGTTTAAATTCACATGCAGATTTTAATTGGAAACCCGATCAATGGTATACCAATATCATTCGTCGTTGGTCGGTAAATGATTCTACCACAAATGTTGGCTACTGGATTTATGACCACACCGCAAAAACCTATAAGCATTATGTAACCTTTGTTGTACCAGAAGCCAAAGCCATGCTGCATGGAGATTTGGGAAGCTTTTTAGAAAACTTTGCCGATGATTCTAAAAAATCAAGAACGGCAGTTTATAAATCTTATTGGATGTTGGACGCACAGAACACTTGGTTGCATCCAGATACTCTAATAGCCGAAGCTGGTGTAGGTTCTTGGAAAGCAGAAGCCCAAGAAGGTGGTGTTAAACTAACTTCCTGCGGAACAGAGATTGGTCCATCCCGTTATGCTTTTCCTGTAAAGAAAAATCTAATCAACCAGAAATTGTTCAGGCACCATCCATTTACGATTTATCAAGTTATTACGATCATACCCAAAAGAAAATATTTGTAAACTGGAGTATGCTTGATACGGCTACACCACAATTAAGTTATGCCGTAAATATTTACGATAACTGGCAAAAATCTGGCAAACCCATTGCATCGCTAAATGGTGTCGATCCTGATTTAAACATGATTGGAATTGCAGTAAGTAATCTTCAGCTCAAAAATCAGGATTACTACATTACCCTACAGCTTACCGATATTTTTGGGAAAACAACTCCAATAAAAACAACCGTTCTCCGAGAGTTAAAGCCCTAATGAAACCAAGCCTCAAAGAAATTTGAGGCTTTTTTTATGGTAACAATTTTAATCGGTTTTTTGATAAGCCATCCTTTAATTTGATATTTAGGAACCAAACCAACATTTCATGAAATTTAAACTTATACTCACCACGTTTTTATGTGCTGGCTTCTTTGTGCATGCGCAGCAAGGGTCAAGAAAAAACCCAACTAAAGAAACCGTAACCAAAACTGAAGTAACGGTTAAAGAAGATCCAAAACCAACCGGAAACGAAAGAGCAATTAAAGTAGAAAGCGCTGTAATAACCAACCACACTGTAACTGTTGACGGAAAAAACATCCCTTACAAAGCAACCACAGGAACACTGCCTGTTTGGGATGAAGATGGAAAACCAATAGCTGGTTTGTTTTATACCTATTACGAACGGAACGATGTTCAAAATAGAGCAAAAAGGCCATTGGTTATTTCTTTTAATGGTGGTCCGGGCTCAGCCTCTGTTTGGATGCACATTGCTTACACGGGTCCGGTAGTTTTAAATATCGATAATGAAGGTTATCCCGTACAGCCTTACGGATACAAAGAAAATCCATATTCTATTTTAGATGTTGCTGATATCGTGTACATCGATCCCGTAAATACGGGTTATTCACGAGCGGTAAGTAAAGACATTCCAACAAATAAATTTTTCGGTGTTCGTGCAGATATCAAATATCTGGCCGAATGGATTAACACTTTCGTTACCAGAAACAATCGCTGGGCATCTCCAAAATTTTTAATCGGCGAAAGTTATGGAACCACCCGCGTTTCTGGGTTGGCTTTAGAGTTACAAAATAACCAATGGATGTATTTAAATGGCGTGGTTTTAGTATCTCCAACCGAATTGGGAATAGAACGTAGTGGCCCTGTTGATGCGGCTTTACGCTTGCCATATTTCGCCGCTACGGCTTGGTATCATAAAGTTTTGCCGACCGATTTACAAAGCAAAGATTTAACAGCAATGTTGCCAGAAGTAGAAAGCTTTACCATTAACGAACTGATTCCGGCAATTGCACAAGGTGGCATGTTAAGCTCCGATAAAAAGAAAGCCATCGCTACAAAAATGGCCCGTTATTCTGGCTTGTCAGAAAAGGTAATTTTAGATTATAATTTAAATGTTCCAACCGATTTTTTCTGGAAAGAACTTTTGAGAGATAAAGGTTTTACCGTTGGCCGTTTAGATTCCCGCTACCGAGGCATAGATAAAATGAGTGCAGGCGAAGGGCCGGATTATAATGCCGAGCTTACCTCTTGGTTGCATTCCTTTACGCCAGCCATTAATATGTACATTAGAGATGAACTGAATTATAAAACAGACCTAAAATACAATATGTTCGGTTCTGTTTATCCATGGGATAATACCGGCGACAAAACTGGCGATAACCTTCGTCAGGCAATGGCGCAAAATCCTTACCTACATCTTTTGGTTCAGTCTGGTTATTACGACGGTGCCTGCGATTATTTTAACGCAAAATACAGCATGTGGCAATTAGATGCTGCGGGTAAATTAGCAGACCGCATGAGCTGGGAAGGTTATCGCAGTGGGCACATGATGTACCTCCGTAAAGATGATCTTAAAACGGCCAATAATCATATCCGCGAGTTTATTAAAAAGGCACTGCCAAAAGAAGGGGAAGCTGCCAAATTCTAGGCCAGGATTTTTGGGATTTAAAGATTTTTAAGAATGATTTCTATAATTAAATCTTGAAAATTAAAATTTAATAGAAGCGCAAAGACAGTACAGCAATTAATGTTCGTCCTGTGCCAAAGGCACTCCCGTGGAGCTTTCAAAATTATTTAAATAATATTCCTTAAAGTATTAACGAATTGTTTTTGCAAATGGGAAACAAAAAACGGTAACTGCAAACTAAAAATAATTACTTATTTTTGTGGTTCAATTATGCAACAAATAAAAACATCATTCGATTTTGAAAAGCCAATTGCAGATTTAGTTCAGCAAATGGAAAAGGTTAAACAGGTTGCCGAAAAAACTAAAGTGGATATGTCTGCTACTTTAGATGAACTGGATGGCAAGTTAGAAGAAACCACTCAAAACTTATATAACAACCTTACCGGATGGCAAAAGGTTCAAATGAGCCGTCACCCAGATAGACCGCAAACACTTGATTATATCAATATGATCTGCGATGATTTTATCGAATTACATGGCGATAGAACAGTGAAGGATGATAAAGCAATTATTGGTGGTTTTGCAACTATTAATGGCCAAACGGTTATGGTTATTGGTCATCAAAAAGGTAAAAACACCAAAGAACGTCAATATCGTAATTTCGGTATGGCAAATCCAGAAGGCTACCGTAAGGCATTGCGCTTAATGCGTTTGGCAGAAAAATTTAACAAACCGGTAATTTCTTTTATCGATACAATGGGCGCTTACCCAGGCCTGGAAGCAGAAGAGCGTGGACAGGGTGAAGCCATTGCAAGAAATTTATTGGAAATGTCTATCCTTAGAGTGCCGATTATTTGTGTGGTAGTAGGCGAGGGTGCTTCTGGTGGTGCTTTGGGTATTGGTATTGGCGATAAGGTTTACATGTTGGAACATACCTGGTATTCGGTTATTTCGCCAGAATCTTGCTCTTCAATTTTATGGAGAAGCTGGGATTTTAAAGAAAAAGCAGCCGCCTGTTTAAAACTGACTTCTGATGATATGTTTGGCAACAAACTAATTGATGGAATAATTCCCGAGCCTTTAGGCGGAGCACATCAAGATCCTGAATTGATGGGACAAACATTAAAAGATTACATCATTAAAGATTTAACCGCATTGGGTAAAATTAAAACCGATAAACTTATTGAACAGCGAATTGATAAATTCTGCGCAATGGGTGTTGTAAACGAATAAATCATTAACTAAATAAATTTATAATCCTGTTTCGCTTTCGTGGAACAGGATTTTTTTTTGATCCAACTTACGAAGTTTCCCGAGGCTTGAGCGTAGGAAGAATTTCGTCAGTTTTAAAGCAACATTTAGATAAGATAAGTTTAATCAGGTAACAAAGAAAGTTGTTGCACTTTCTTTTGAGACTGTCGAAGTTTCCCCATTTCACAGCCCGCCAAAACTTCGAAAGTCTGCCATCCAACTTACGAAGTTTCCCGAGGATTGAGCGTTGGATGAACTTCGTCAGTTTTAAAGCAACATTTAGATAAGATAAGTTTAATCAGGTAACAAAGAAAGTTGTTGCACTTTCTTTTGAGACTGTCGAAGTTTCCCCATTTCACAGACCGCCAAAACTTCGAAAGTCGGGCCCTCCAACTTACGAAGTTTCCCGAGGCTTGAGCGTTGGATGAACTTCGTCAGTTTTAAAGCTTTATTTAGATAAAACAACTTTAATAACAAGTAGCAAAGAATTTGTCAAATCTTCCAAAGCTCACTTAATTTTTTTTATTTTTCTAAAACCATTTATATAATTCCCTGTTTATATAATCGAGAGCGTTAATTTATTTGGCTGGAAACAGACAAATTCGAAGGGTAGTCATTCTTGACTGCCCTTTTTTTTGTTTTAGAAAATTTTCAGATTTAAAAATCCTGTAAATAAAAAAGCTTCACAAATTAATGTGAAGCTTAATAATATTCTTTCTTTAAGGCTTATTGTTGTGGACCTTGCTGATAGTACATAGAAAATCTGCTTTCTAGTCCAGCAAATATTTTCTCCAATTGGGTACTCAGTTTATCTTGGCCCGCTGCTTTACTGGTTTTAATCATTCTATCCAAATAGTATAAGCCGGTTTGAACATTCTGAGAACCTGTAATACTTCCTTTTGATTGGGAAACATCAGCTAAGTAAGTTAATTCTTTATTGATGTAATCGCCCGAAGTTGATAAAATTTCGTTTGCTCTTGCGGTTTCTCCAAGTTTATATAAGTTTTCTGCAATGTAGAATTTAACCACAACCGTACGGATACCATAGAATTTCTGAGGCATCACGGCAAAATATTTATCCATTACTTTTTTAGCTTCAGCAGTTTTACCTTCTTTAATTAGGTTACTGCTCAAATTACTGAAAATGTTGGTGAATATAAACGTATCGTCTGATGACTGTGGATCTAAATAGGTAGCCGTTTTCATGTTGCCCCATTTAAACTTGTTCATTACGTTATTATATAATGCAGGTGTGTTCGTTAATTCTGATCTTTCATCAGAAGATGTTGTATCGGCTTTTAACGGCAATAAGCGCAAGGCTAATCCTTCGTTGTATAAATATTTGTCTAAACCATTGTACTGTTCTGATGGAACAGTAGATGCAAAATAAATTGGACGTTTCCAGTTGTTGTGCGCTAAGATATCGAACATGGCTAATGTTCCCTTAGTTACATAACCTTTGTTAAATTTCCAGTCCATTTTGGTTGTGATCTTCGAAGCATCTGCAGCTGGAACCGTTCCAGTACTCACCACTTGCTGTGGATCAACTGTAATCATTAAGTTTTTGGTTGGCAGAAAGTTCGATTTTGTGCCATCCTGCATAGGTACTTTATCTCCATCATCGTTTGATAATAACAAATCAACCACTTTTTTAAGCTCAACATCACCAGCAAGTTTATAATCATCATATGGCATTACATCTCTTTCTCCTTGAACATATTGAGAAGGAACCATACTAATTGGAAGCGGGGCAGATTCATTTTGTTTCTGTCTCATTCCATTAATGTACCAATCTGTATCAAACAAACTTAAGTTTACAATTCGCACATCTGGGCGCACATTTTCCACCTCTTGGATATACCAAAGCGGGTAAGTGTCGTTATCCCCATAAGTAAATAAAATCGCATTTGGAGCACAGGATTGAAGATAATCTAAAGCAATATCACGTGGAACCAATTTTGTAGAACGATCGTGATCATCCCATCCCTGCTCCGCCATAATAGTTGGCGCTGCAAGTAAACCAATTACCGTAGCACCAATTGCGCCAGTAGTAGGGGATAATTTTTTAAATAGCCATTCTTTTATTGCCAAAACGCCTAAGCCTATCCAAATGGCGAAGGCATAAAATGAACCCGTGTAAGCGTAATCCCGCTCTCTTGGTTCTAAAGGTTTTTGATTTAAGTATAATACAATGGCAATACCGGTAAAGAAGAATAATAGGGCAACAATTCCGGCATCTTTCTGATTGCGTTTAAAGTGCCAAATTGCACCCATTAAGCCGATAATTAATGGTAAAAAGAAGAAACGGTTATAAGCTTTGTTATCAACTGTTGATGGTGGTAAATGGCTCTGATCGCCCATGCGTATCTTATCAATTCCTTTTATACCGCTAATCCATTCGCCCTCAAAACCACTTCCCTGGCCTTGTTCATCGTTTTGACGGCCAACAAAATTCCACATAAAATAACGCATGTACATGTAGCCGATTTGATAGCTAAATAAGAAGCCAACATTATCTACTACATTTGGTTTTTTGCTATCGTCCATATGCATCCATTCTTTGTAAAAGGCCGCATGCTTCGGATCATCGCTATACATACGAGGCAATAACGTATTGTTGGTGTATTCATAATCGCTTTTCTTTCCGGCAACCTCGTATTTATTATCCCCTTTTCTCCAAATGGTTTTTCCTTCTGTTACACCAGATCTTTCTGAATTATAATTTGGACCAAATACCAAAGGTCTGTCTCCGTATTGCTCACGGTTTAAGTAGCTCAAAAACGAAAATGCATCTTTCGGAGCGCTATTGTTTAGGTTAGGATCAGCCTTGGCTCTAATTACAATCATCGAGAATGATGTATAACCGAAAATAATTAATACAGTAGAGATTAAGCCTAAGTTTAATAGTTTCTTTTGATGTGCAATTGAATAGCGAATGGCCCAAACGAACGCACCAATTAATAAAGCCGCGAAGAATAATACACCGGTTCCGAAGCCTAAGCCTAAAGTATTTACAAAGAATAAATCGAAGTATGCACCAAACGAAACCAGATATTGGATTATACCATATTGAATAACTGCTAAGATTAAAATCCCAACGATTAATGTTTTAAAAATCCCTGATGTAGTAGGTTTATCTGTTTTTTTGAAATAATAAACAAAAGCCATCGCCGGGATAGTTAACAGGTTCAAAAGGTGAATACCAATTGATAAACCCATAATATAGGCGATAAACAACAACCAACGATCGCCTTCTGGCTCATCGGCATGTGCTTCCCATTTTAAAATTCCCCAGAAAACGATTGCGGTAAATAAAGATGATTGTGCGTAAACCTCAGACTCTACAGCAGAAAACCAAAAACTATCAGAAAATGTATAAGCTAAAGCGCCAACTGCTCCGGCACCCATAATGCTAATCAATTTGCCCGTGGCAAGTTCTTCGCCAACTTTAATTAATGTTTTCTTGGCTAAAGCGGTAATGGTCCAAAATAAAAATAATATGGTTGCTGCACTCGAAATCGCTGAGCCAATATTCATCCAATAAGCAATTTGGGTTTTATCGCCCATTGCGAACATAGAGAAGAAACGTTGAATCATTAAAAATAAAGGTGCACCCGGTTGGTGAACAACTTGCATTTTAAATGCCGACGCGATAAATTCGCCACAATCCCAGAAACTAGCAGATGGTTCTAAGGTTAAAACGTAAGTTATTGTAGCAATTAAAAAGCAGATCCAGCCTACTATATTATTGACTTTTGAATAATTCATTGGTTTATGATAATGATAATTAAATTTTGTATTGACATAAAAATGCTGCCGAAATTAACTATTCTAGTCGATAAAACAGGTAAAATTTTAGATTGATTTAACAATTTTTAACGCGACAAGCTCAAAAACCAATTGAAAAATGACTTTAGGCTTTTAAAATTTAATGGTACGTGAGGACACGTAACATGGCTTTATGATAAAGTTCTTTCAATAATGTTAAGGTTCGTGTCTCCACGAACCTTTAAGAAGTACTAACCGCTCACAAAAGGAGAAAGTCTTGATAAAATGGCAGAATATTGTTTCTCCAATTTTTTACTCAGCTCATCCTGCTTAAATGTTTCTGTTAATTTAATCATCTGGCCTAAATAAGTCATATAAAAACGAATCTCATTTTCTGAAGCTAAGCGATTTTTGCTAATGGAAACATCAGCAAGGTAGGTTAATTCCTTGTCCATGTAATCAGCTGTTCTATTTACTAAGGCATTTGCCCTTTTCAAATCATTTAATCTATACAGACTCTCGGTGAAATAAAAAGTACTTGCAACCTGACGGAATCCATAAAACTTTTCAGGAATCACCTGGAAATAACGATCAGCAACTTTTTTACTTTCGGCAATTTTCCCTTCATCTAACAATCCATTTAAAAGGCCGTTAAAAATATTCGAAAACATGGTTACATCATCGGCAGATTGTCGATCTAAATGATTTGCATTTTTAATATTCCCATAGTTAAAAACGTTCATCACATTGTGGTACATTGGTTTTGTGTTTACCAAACCGTAACCTGTGTTTGTTGCAGTATCGGGTTTTAATGGAAGTAACCTCATATTTAAACCTTCAGAATATAAATATTTATCCAAACCGATATATTGTTCTGAAGGCATAGTTGTGGTAAAATAAATTGGTCTTTTCCATTGGTTGTGTGTAAGAATATCGAACAAAGCCAAAGTTCCTTTAGTTACATAATCCGAATTGTAAGTCCATTCCATGCTATTGGCAATTTTGCCGGCATCTTCTAATGGAACAGTTCCTGTGTCAATAACTTCTTTAGGGTTAACTTTAAGCTTTAGGTTTTTTGTGGGCAGAACATTGCTTTTTGAGCCATCTTGCATAGCAACCTTATCTGCATCATTATCCGATAATAAAACGTCCAGAATTTCTTTTAGCTCGATATGTTGCGCAATCTTATAATCCTGATAATACATTACATCTCTAGTACCCGCAACATACTGACTCGGTTTCATAGAAATTGGAAGTGGCTCCGATTGGTTCTGCTTCCGCTTCATTCCATCTATATACCAATCTGCGGTGAATAGGCTCAAATTTACCACACGTACATCAGGACGAATATTTTCTACCTCTTGTGCATACCAAACGGGAAAAGTATCGTTATCGCCATAGGTGAACAGAATGGCATTCGGTGCACATGCCTTTAAATAATCAATGGAAACATCTCTTGCTACATGACTATCCGAACGATCATGATCATCCCAGCCCTGACTTGCCATAATAACTGGTGCGGCAAATAAAGCAATTATAGAAGCAAAAAGGCCTGCCTTTGCTGGCGTCAATTTTTGGAAAACCCAGTCTTTCAACCCGAAAACACCAAGACCTATCCAAATGGCAAAAGCGTAGAATGATCCCACATACGCATAATCCCGCTCGCGAGGCTCCATAGGAACCGAGTTTAAATAAATCACAATGGCAACTCCGGTAAATACGAAGAGCAATCCAATTATGCCAGCATCTTTCTGATTGCGTTTAAAGTGCCAAATTGCTCCGATTAACCCGATAATTAAGGGCAAAAAGAAAAAACGGTTGTACGCTCTGTTTTCTGTTATTGATGGAGGAAGGTTTTTCTGGTCGCCAAGTCTAATTGCATCAATAGGCTTAATCCCACTCAGCCAAGCACCATCACTTCCACCATGCTGGCCATCTTGATTGTCCTGTCTCCCAACAAAATTCCACATAAAATAACGCATGTACATTTGTCCAATTTGAAAGGTAGACATGTACGATAAATTTTCGGTCATGGTTGGTTTATGCTCATCATCAAAACCCATCCATTTTTTATAAAAGGAACTGTGTTCGGGTTTATCGCTGTACATTCTTGGCGCTAAGGTTTTTTGTTCAAAAATATAATCTGATTTGGTGCCTGCAGTTTCATATTTCTGATCACCTTTTCTATATAGTGTTCCGGATTCTTTAATCCCGATTTTATTAGAGTTATAGTTTTCTCCATAAACCAAAGGACGGTCTCCATATTGGGAACGATTTACATAACTTAAAAAGTTAAAGGCATTTTCGGGATCGGTGTTGTTTAAGTTTGGTTTTGCATGCGCCCTGATAATTAATAACGCAAAAGAACTGTAACCGAAAATAAGTAAAACCGTAAATAGCATGGCTAAGTTTAATGCTCTTTTTTGGTGGATGATTGAATATCTTATTCCATAAACCAATCCTCCGATAATTAATAAGGCAAAAAATACAACGCCGGTATTAAAACCAAGGCCTAATTTGTTAACAAAGAAATAGTCAAAATTAGCTGCGAATGAAACTAGATACTGGATAATGCCAAATTGAACAAATGCCAGAATAGAGATGGAAATAACGAAAACCTTTAATACGCTTTTCCAGTTGGGAGCGGGATATTTCTTGAAGTAATAAACAAAAATCAGGGCTGGAATTGCCAATAGGTTTAATAAGTGAACACCGATCGAAATACCGATTATATAAGCAACAAACAATAACCATCTATCTGATTTCGGATTATTTGCCTGCGATTCCCATTTTAAAATACCCCAAAATACAACTGCAGTGCAAAGCGATGACATGGCATAAACCTCAGCCTCTACGGCAGAAAACCAAAAACTATCCGAAAAGGCATAAGCTAAGGAACCAACCAAACCTGCGCCAATAATGCTGATGATTTTTGAGGTATTCATTTCAGCTTCATCTTTTATTATGGTTTTTTTAGCTAGAGCCGTAATCGTCCAAAAAAGAAAAAGAATTGTTCCCGCGCTGGCTAGGGCAGAAGCAAGATTCATAAAATAAGCAACCTTGGTTACATCGCCCATGGCTAAAGTAGAAAATAACCGCTGAACCATAGAAACAATTGGTGCGCCCGGCTGGTGAACAACCTCTAAACGGAAGGCAGAAGCAATAAATTCGCCACAATCCCAAAAGCTTACGGATTGATCTAAAGTTAAAATGTAAGTTGTTGCGGCAATGAAAAAACATAACCAGCCGGCAATCGTGTTGGTTTTAGAATAGTTCATAGTTTAGGTTACTGATTGATAGTAAAAGGTTTATAGGTTTAACCTATAAAGTCGGTTATAAAATGAAAATGTTGCACGTGTCGTACAATTTTTTTGAAACTAAATTGAGCGCAAAATATTTTTAATTTTTTTTTAAATCGTTCTTGCATATTTAAAATAACCTGCCTACATTTGCATTCCCAATCGAGGGATATATCCTCGAATTGCTTTTGTCCGATAGTATAAGGGTAGTACGACAGTTTTTGGTACTGTTTGTCTTGGTTCGAATCCAGGTCGGACAACTTAAGTTTAACATCGGGTCGTGTAAAATACATGATCCGATTTTTTTTAACCCGTAAACTACACGGAATCATGCCATTGCAGTTTAACCAGGTAAAGCTTTTTTCTGGAACCGGTTCTAGAGAATTATCACTTAAGATAGCTGAAAGTTACGGCAAGCCATTGGGCGAGGTAACCATTCACAAATTCAGTGATGGCGAGTTTCAACCTTCTTTTGATGAATCGATCCGTGGTTGTGATGTTTTCTTAATCCAATCTACTTATCAGCCCAGCGATAACTTAATGGAACTTTTGTTAATGGTAGATGCAGCTAAAAGAGCATCGGCACATTACATTACGGCAGTTGTTCCTTACTATGGTTTAGCCCGTCAGGATAGAAAAGATAAACCTCGTGTAGCAATCGGAGCCAAATTGGTGGCTAATTTATTAAAGTCTGCAGGAATTCACCGCATTATGACGATGGATTTGCATGCAGCACAGATACAGGGTTTCTTCGATATTCCGGTAGATCACTTAGATGGATCGGTTATTTTTGTTCCTTATATCAAGAGCTTAGGCTTAAAGAATTTAACCATCGCATCGCCGGATATGGGCGGTTCGTATAGGGCTCGTACCTTTGCTAAGTTTTTTAATGCAGAAGTTATTATTTGTGATAAACGCCGTAAACGTGCCAACGAAATCGAATCGATGTCGATTATTGGAGATGTAACCGGTCAGGATGTTGTATTGATCGACGATATTTGCGATACCGCTGGAACATTATCTAAAGCTGCGGCTTTGATTATGGAAAATGGTGCGGCAAGTGTTAGAGCGGTTTGTACACATGCCGTTTTATCGGGCAAAGCAATTGAAACGGTAGAAAATTCAGTATTAACTGAATTAATTGTAACAGATACGATTCCGTTGAAAATGAAAAGCCCAAAAATTAGACAGCTAAGTACCGCTAGTTTATTTGCAAGAGCAATTGCCAATGTAAATGAGCATGGTTCTATAAGCGATCTATTTAAAGTGTAATAAATGAGGTTGATTGTAGAAATTGATTGATCTGTTAATTGTAATTATGCAATCAGTTAATCAGTTGAAGCATTTAACCAGATAAACAATAATTAAATAAATATAAAATGAAAACAATCGCAATTAGCGGTTCTCCAAGAGAGAACGTAGGGAAACGCGATGCCAAAGAGCTTCGTTACGAAGGTAAAGTTCCTGCGGTATTGTATGGTGGTACTTCACAACAACATTTAGCTGTTGTTATCGCAGACTTAAGAGATGTAATTTACACTCCAGAAGCAAACTTTGTAGAAATTGATGTAAACGGTACAAAAACTAAAGCAATCGTTAAAGACACGCAATTTCACCCATTAACCGATGTTTTAATGCACATCGATTTTCTTCAATTATTTGATGATAAAGAAATCGTTATGGAAATCCCTGTAAAATTAGCAGGAACTTCTCCAGGTGTTAAAATGGGTGGTAAAATGGTTCAGAAATTACGTAAACTACGTGTTAAATCTTTGCCAGCTACAATGCCTCAAACTGTAGAAGTTAGCATTGCTAAATTAGAAGTTGGTGGTTTAGTTCGCGTTCGTGATATTAAAGCAGACAAATATGTAATTACCAATACTCCAGAAGATACAATCGTTTCTGTAGGAATGAGTAGAGCATTAAAACAAGCAGAAACCGAAGCTGCTAAAGGTAAAAAATAATCAGGATTTCTTGATTTCAGGATTAAGCGACACAAATTTTGTGTCGCTTTTTTTTGGATCAGGATTTTTTGAGATTAAAGGATTTTCAAGATCATAATATAATGTTTGTCCTTTAAGCTCTTCGCTTTGGTCTTTAAGCTTTCCGCTTTAATCTTTGGTCTTTCCGCTTTAAGCTTTTACCTTTGCAACCATGAAATATCTTATAGTTGGCTTAGGAAACATTGGACCGGATTATGCACACACAAGGCATAACATTGGTTTTGATATTGCCGATGAACTGGTTAAAAATTTAGATGGAAGCTTTCAGAATATCCGTTTGGCTTATTATGCCGAAGTTGGTTTTAAAGGCAAAAAGCTCCATGTAATTAAACCAACCACTTTTATGAATTTAAGTGGCAAAGCGGTTAACTATTGGATGAAAGAATTAAAGATTGCGCCAGAAAATGTACTCGTAATTGTAGATGATCTCGCTTTGCCACTTGGTAAGTTGCGTTTAAAGCTTCAAGGCTCTAGCGCTGGCCATAATGGATTAAAAAGTATAGAAGAGGTTTGCGGGGGGCAGAATTACGCTCGCTTGCGCTTTGGCATCGGAAATGATTATCCTAAAGGCCGCCAGATTGATTTTGTTTTGGGCTTATTTGATAAAAACGAACAATTAGAGTTGCCGGCACTTATTGATAAAAGTGTAGAGCTTATAAAAAGCTTCGTAACTGTTGGCCCCGCACACACCATGACTGCGTTTAATAAATAAATTTCAATTCAATAATAGCCATAGCTAGGCACGAAACAGTTCTACAAGTAGGGTTTATTCAGTTTAGAGATTTTTTGAAAACGAGCGGTAAAGTTTCTCTTGGCGAAATCAGTCCTGCTTTCCCTGCTGCCGATTGAAAAAAATCGGCATTCGTTCAATCAGGTTTATTTAACAAAGCCAGTGAATATTAGTAAGTTTTTGCTTCGGATTATTTTCCTAGTAGTAAGTAAAATACACATCTTTAATAGTTTGTTTGCGGAGATTCCAAAGTTAATAAACCTGATCGCATCGGCAGCTCTCGATTCTTCATCGGTACTATAGCGTAGAGCAGGACTAACATTAATAATTCTCCTGTCCTTGCTTTCTAAATATTCTTTTATTCTGATAAACGGCTTATGATGAAAAATTTTAGGCAAAAAAAAGACCATCTTTCGATGGCCTTTTTCCTAATATAGTTATTTAATGATTATTTAATTTTGCCTTCAGCTCTCGCAATGTAAGCATCAACCAATTGTGCTTCTGCGCTTTCAGGGTACTGAGATTTGATTTTGGTGTAAGCCTCAACCGCACCTTTAAAATCATTTAAGTTTTCGTTAACCAAGCCTAACTTTTTCAAAAACATTGGAGAAGTAAATTTGCTAGCCTTATCAGAAGCTTTTTTGTAATAAGTAGCCGCTTGTTTATAGTCTTTCAATTCGCTATAAGCATCACCCAACAAACCTAAAGCTAACGGATCTGCAACTGGGCTTCCCGTAGCGCTATATTTACTTAAAGCTTCTACAGCTTGTTTATACTCGCCTTTACGAAGATAAATCCCGCCTAAGTATAGGTTAGCTAAATTAGCCGATTTCGTATTATCATACTCTTCAGCAATTTTTTCTAAACCTGGATAACCACCTTCGCCTTTGATTGCCTTATTTGATAAAGAATCTACACCGATAAACTGCTCAGATCTGAACATTTTGCTTGCAGCTTCTTCAGCACGGCCTTTTAAATATACATTTTGATACCAAAAATATACGCCGATTAATAAAACTACTGCACCAGCTATAAATAGCAAGCTTTTATTATTTTCCTGTAAAAATGAACCCTTTTTAGTAGGTTGAATTGTCTGGTTATCTGTTGTAGACATGTTTGATTAAAAAATTTAAGATTGCAAAAATACATTTTTCAGTCAAAGTATCAATCTTTATTTTGAACTATTTAATTAAACATTAGTTATTTAGAGGCTAAAAATCGGTAAATTGCGCTCTATTTATGTGGTTAAAGAATATTACGCTTCTAAATTTTAAAAACTATACCGATGCAGATCTCCATTTTTCGGAGACAGTAAACGTATTTACAGGCAATAATGGTTCAGGCAAAACCAATATGCTTGATGCAATTCACTATTTATGCCTTTGCAAAAGCTACTTTAATCCGATAGATAGTCAGCAGATAAAAACTGCTGAAGAGGTTTTTATGATTCAGGGCGACTTCGACCGCAACGAGAAGAACGAAAAAATCAGCTGTGGCGTAAAACGGAATCAAAAAAAGCAGTTTAAGCGTAATAAAAAGGAATACGATAAACTGGCAGATCATATAGGCTTGTTTCCAGTGGTAATGGTTTCTCCATACGATGTAAATCTGATTATGGAAGGGAGCGAGGAACGCAGAAAGTTTATAGATAATGTAATTTCTCAAACAGATGCGCATTATCTGGATCAGCTGATCATCTATAATCGAATCTTAGCCAATAGAAATGCACTGTTAAAACAGATTGCCGCAACAAAACGTTACGATGCTACCCTGCTTCAAATTTTGGATGAACAGCTGGTTATGGCCGGAAATAAAATCTTTGCTATACGTAAGGCTTTTATGGATGAGTTTATACCGCTCTTTAACCAATATTATAGCTACCTTACCGATAACAGAGAAACTGTCGAATTAAATTATCAATCGCAGTTAAATGATGTAGCTTTTGAAGAACTTTTGCAGAAGTCGGTAGAAAAGGATCGGGTTTTGGAAAGAACAACTACAGGAATTCATAAAGATGAGCTGGCTTTTGTAATTACTGGAATGCCACTTAAAAAATTCGGTTCGCAAGGGCAACAGAAATCTTTTTTAATTGCGCTGAAACTGGCTCAATATGCCTATCTGGCTAAAAATAAGGGCTTTAAGCCTTTGCTTTTGTTAGATGATATTTTTGATAAGCTGGATGATAATCGAGTGCAGAAATTAATGCAAATGGTTTCTCATCACGACTTTGGACAAATATTTATTACAGATACTGGAATAGAAAGAGTAAAATCGATTTTTAAAAAAATAGAAGTTGATGTAACTTTGTTCGACGTCGAAAATGGAAATATAAAAAATGCGTAAACCTAATGATGTTACCTTAAAAGATGCTTTCGGCAAAATGCTGGATGTTTATCGTTTACGCCGAAAATTTGATGAAACTTCAATTTTAGCCATCTGGCCAGAAATTATGGGTACAGCAATTGCAAATCGTACGACTCAGATTTATATAAAAGACAAAAAGCTTTTCATCCGGATAGAGTCTTCAGTAATTAAAAATGAACTCGTTATGGTTCGCCAGGGGATTATTCAGAAACTGAACGAGCATGCAGGGAGTGAAGTGATCAATGAAATGATTTTTCTTTAATCAAAGATGAAATGTAAGGTTTGAATTATAACCTTACATTTCAAATATGTTTTGAACTATTTCTGATTTAGAAATTTGACTCGAAATTCAATTATCCCTTGCCGCCACCAAAGATTTTTGATAAAATCCAGATGAGCAGAGCCACCACTACTACAACCACAATAACGCCAACCCAAACGCCGGCTTTAAAAATACCTTCTACCAGTTCACAACTGCTTAAGGTGCTGCATAAAAATGCAATCAGTACTAATGGAAATGCTCTTTTCATATCGTTGTTAATTTTGTTATAGCTAACATTCGATACTGCAAGAAAGTTTTAGTAACAGCTTATTTTCCGTTTACTTTTAACAATTCGATTTCGAAAATTAATGCGCTGTACGGTGGAATATCCTGACCAGCACCACGTTCGCCATAAGCTAAATTGTATGGAATAAAAAATTTGTATTTAGAACCAGCAGGCATTAACTGTACGCCTTCTGTCCAGCCCGAAATTACACGGTTTAAAGGAAAGCTAATGGGTTCGCCCCTGTCGTAAGAGCTATCAAATTGTTTTCCATTTAATAAAGTTCCTTTGTAATGAACTAAAACTGAATCTGTTGCTGTAGGTTTAACGCCAGTTCCGGCTGTTATAACCTCATATTGTAAACCGCTGGCAGTTGTGTGAACACCAGCACGTTTTTTGTTTTCTTCTAGAAAAGCCTGTCCTTCTTTAATCATAGGTGCAAATTTAATTTTATTGGCTTCATTTTCAGCCTTGTTTTTCATTTCAGATGCTTTTGATAACGCTTCATTAATACATTGTTGTGCCTGTTGTTGATTCAAGGTAGTTTTGGCACCTTGAAATGCATCTTTTAATCCTTTCAATAAAACATCGTAATTTAATGTAGTTAAGCCAGTTGATTTTAATCCACTGCCTATTGAGGTGCCAAAAGCATAACTAGTAGAATCTAACGAAGATTTTAAGCCTGTGCCAGCAGTTGATGTTTTGTTTACAGCCGTGGTTTTTTTAGCAACTGGTTTTTTTGCGGTTGGTTTTTTTGTTTGTGCAAAAGATGCAGCTACGATACCTGAAACTAATACCGTTAAGAAAACTTTTTTCATTCTAATGATTGTGTTTTATCCATCGCATTGCGATGCGAGTTTTTTATGTTCGAAAGATACAAAACTTATAAAACAATAAAACCCCGAAATGATCGAGGTTTTGTTGTAAGTTTTTTTTAAATGCTTAGAAACGTTCGTCTGCTTTGAAAAAGAAGTTTCCTTCAATTTCTGCATTTTCATCAGAATCTGAACCGTGAACGGCATTTGCATCGATTGATTTAGCGTATTTCTGGCGGATTGTTCCTTCAGCCGCTTCAGCAGGATTAGTCGCTCCGATCAATTTTCTGAAATCTTCTATTGCGTTATCTTTTTCTAAAATAGCTGCAACGATTGGTCCTGAAGACATAAAGCTAACCAAATCTTTATAGAAAGGACGTTCGGCGTGAACTGCATAAAACTGACCAGCAGTTTCGTCAGTTAGTTTAGTATATTTTAATGCAATGATTTTGAAACCTGCATTGGTAATGTCGTTTAAGATTGCTCCAATATGGCCATTTGCAACTGCATCAGGCTTAATCATGGTAAATGTTCTGTTAGTGCTCATTGTGTTTAAATATCAAATTTTGTGCAAAAATACGTTTTAATTGAGGAATAATCAATAAAGTAAATTACTAGTACTTTGTTTTATTGAAAACATAGTCTTTATTAAAGTGTATATTATATAATTCTATTTTTTAATTAATTGTTTTTCAGGGCTTTGATTTTATTTTTTGGGCTGGGTGATACTAAACTTAAAATCCTTTAATCCTTGCCTAAAAATCCTTAGCTTTGCAACGCAAAAAATATATGCTTACATTAACAGAGTTAAAATCCCTATTGGCTACGCCACAACGAATTGTGATCACTACGCATCATAAACCAGATGGCGATGCATTGGGTTCATCATTGGGTTTATATGGATATCTGATTCAGAAGGGGCATCATGTTAGGGTAATCACGCCTACCGATTATCCAAATTTTTTGCATTGGATGCCCAACAATTCCGATGTTATTATTTTTACTGAAGCACAGGAAGAAGCTGCTAAACTGGTAGATGAAGCATCAATTATTTTCTGCTTAGATTTTAATACTTTAAGTCGCATTAACGAACTTGGAGAATTGGTTAGAGCTGCAGGCGCTAAGAAAATAATGATCGACCATCATTTGGAGCCTGAAGATTTTGATGATTATCGCCATTGGGATATTAACGCTTGTGCAGCGGCTCAATTGGTTTACGATTTTATTGTGAATCAGTTAGAAGATGAAGCCGGCATAAACAAAGATGTTGCAGCTTGTTTATATACCGGGATTATGACCGATTCAGGTTCTTTCCGTTTTCCTTCGGCAACTTCAGAAGTATATCGCATTGCTGCTAATCTAATCGATTTAGGTGCAGAACACTGGAAAATTCACCAATTGGTATATGATAATGCAAGTGAAGATCGTTTACGTTTCTTGGGTTATTGCTTATCAAACAAGTTGGAAGTTTTAAGAGAATACAATACGGCAATAATTTCGGTAACGAAAGAGGAGCTGGCTCAATACCACAGCGCAACTGGTGATACCGAAGGTGTGGTTAACTATGCGCTATCAATTAACGGAATCCGCCTGGCAGCTTTAATTGTAGAAAGATCGGATAAAGTTAAATTGTCGGTTCGTTCTACAGGAGATTTTCCGGCAAATGAAATCTGTAAAAAATATTTTAATGGCGGAGGACATAGAAATGCAGCGGGTGGCGCAGCAGAAAAACCATTAAATGATGTAGTAGATGAATTTAAGTCTATTTTAGAAGAATATAAAAATCAATTAATTGCATAAGGCAATAAGCAAATAAAAATCAAAAAAAGTTTAAAACAATAAAATGAAAAGAGGAATTATTATTCTGGCAGCAGCAACTTTAGGTTTAGCTGCTTGTAACAAGTTTGAAAAAGGTGAGGGTGATATGACCTACAAGATTTACAAAAGCGAAGGAAAAGCTAAAATCCAAGAGGGTGATTTTGTAAAATTGAACGGTATCCAGGTTATCGAAACCAAAGCTAATGGCGATTCTACATTGGTTAACACTTATGATAACGAACGTCCAGCGTTTTTCCCAATCAGCAAATCGATGTTCAAAGGCGATATGGTTGCGGCTTTAAAATTATTAGGCGAAGGCGATAGCGCAACATTTAAATTGAATTTAGATTCGATGGCTAAATATTCTGGTCAACCGAAACCAACTGGTGCAAAAGATAACTATGCTACTTTTACGGTAAAAATTGAAAAAGTATTGCATAAAGTAGCTAATGAAGCAGATTCTACTTTCGAGAAAAAGAAAAGAGAGTTTTTTGAAACAGAATACAAAGCTTTAATTGCTAAAAATAAAGCTTCGGAAGAAGGTAAAATCAAAAAATATATTGCTGATAACAGTCTTAAAACTACAGCTTCCGCATCTGGTTTACAATATGTAATCGAAGCAGCTGGTAACTCAGAAAGAGCAGCCTTAACAGATACTGTTATGGTTGATTATACTGGTCAGTTCACAAACAAAAAAGGCGATGGCAAAATCAACGTGTTTGATACATCAAATGCTAAAATTGCTAAAGAAGCAGGCATCTTCTCTCCAATGGCTCAATATGCAGCTCGTCCTTTAGTTCTAGGTCAGTTGGCTCCAGGATTTATCGAAGGTGTTCAGTTAATCGGTGTTGGTGGTAAAATCAAAATCATTATTCCTTCTAAATTAGGTTATGGCGAAAATGGTGGTGGTCCAATTAACCCATTCACACCATTAGTTTTTGATATTGAATTAAAAGGCATTAAAAAAGGATCAGCAGTTGCTCAGGCTCCAGCTCCAACAATGGCTCCAGCACCAGCTACAAAATAATAGCGGTAAATAAATACATTAAAGCAAAAGGCTTAGGATTTTAAAATCTTAAGCCTTTTGCTTTTTTTATAATCCGGAAAATTGAATATTAATCTGCCCAGAGTTTATAGGGATTTAAGGTTAAGTTTGAGTTATAATATTTCTGATCTTCGGTTACTTCTTGATCAATCCATTCTGGAAGATCAAATTCCTCATCTTCGCTAATCAGTTCAATTTCGGCGACCATCAAACCAAAGTTATCGCCTAAAAACTCATCGATTTCCCAGACTTTCTCTTTGTAGGTAATTACATATCTAATTTTTTCGAGCTCAGAGGTGGCAAAGTTATCCAGTAATTCAGAAGCTTCATGTAAAGGGATTTCATATTCATATTCCGATCTGGATGCGCCCACAGAAATGCCCTTGATGGTTAAAAAACCTTGGGTTTCGGTGGTTCTTACCCTAATGGTTTTATTCGGATCGGTTAAAATATACCCCTGCCTAAAATGTTGACCCGAAGGCTTATCAATCGCCAGCCATTTTTCTCGGTTAAGCAAAAATTTTCTCTCGATTTCTTTTCCCATTAAATTTCTTACCTCGCTCTTTTTTGTAAATCTGCAACTGGCACACTAATCAATCTTCCAATTGGTTGTTTTCCTCTATAAGTAATAATTTTAAGTAAACTAGCATCTTTTGGTACTTGTAAAGCCGATGTGTATTTTGGGTAAAACCGATCGGGCGTAGAATTATCAAAACTGTAATAAATTTCTAAATTATCAACCTCAGGCGTTAATTCAATTAACAATTGTTTATCGGCACTGCGTTTTACGGTGATTATGGGATCGTAAATTGCCGGACTATATTTTACCTCTGCTAAATCTAAACGTTTAAAATGTTGCTCTGTCCGATCTACAAAGTTTGTCCAGTTTTTCTTTTCTATCGGACTCCAAATCGATTCCGAAATTGCAAAAGCTCTGGGCCAAAGCATATATTCTACCTGACGGAAGTTATAAACCTGTTCTGTCCATAAGTTTGCCTGGCCACCAATAATGTATTGGGCGTTAACCCCAGCTGGCACTGGATTAAATTGATAAACCTTATTCAATCTGAGTGAAGCATAAACCTTCGGTTCGGTGCTAACATCTGCCTGCATATAATCCAAATAGGCAAATTCAGTTGGGCTCATGACCACATTATGTTTATCATTAGCGGCTTGAATACCATATTTCATTCCCCTCCAGCTCATTACCGCTGCCGTTGGAGAAATGCCACCATCCAAAATTTCATCCCAGCCCATAAACTTTTTGCCCTTGGCAATTACAATCTGTTCTACACGTTTTTCAAAATAAGCCTGTACTTGAGGAATAGTTTTTAATCCTTCGCGGAGCATTAATTGTTTAACCTGTTCGTTCTTTTCCCAAAAATTATGTGAGGCCTCATCGCCGCCCATGTGGATATATTCGAACGGGAAAAGCTGGGCAACTTGCGTGATCACAGTATCTAAAAAGCTATAGACTTTTTCGTTTGCGGGGCAAAGTGTATTATCAACAAGGGCAATTGGCGGTGCACCGCGACTCCAGTCCATAATTTTTTCTCCTGAACGAACTTTGTAATTTACAGCTTCAGGTGTGCATGACAAATCCGGGTAAGAAGCAATTACGGCCAAACTGTGTCCCGGAACATCAATTTCTGGTAATATGTTTACAAAACGTTCTTGTGCATATTGAACCAATTCTTTGATGTCTTCTTGGGTATAAAAACCGCCATAAGTTCTAGGTTCATCTGCTGTTGGTGGAATAAAGTCGCCGAAAGTCCCTGTTTTTTTAACACTCCAAGCGCCTACTTCGGTAAGCTTTGGAAGGCCTTTAATTTCGATTCTCCAACCTTCATCATCTGCTAAGTGTAAATGCAGAAGGTTAAACTTGTAGCGAACCATATCATCGATAAAATGTTTTACTTCCTCTTTGGTAAAAAAGTGGCGGGCTACATCGAACATTAAACCTCTCCAGCCTAATTTAGGGTAATCGACCACATCAACACAAGGAAGTTTCCATTTTACATCGTTAACCAATTCTTTGCTTTCGATTTCAGCAGGAAATAATTGGATTAAAGATTGTGCCCCATAAAAAATACCTGCTGGTTTATTCGCTGTAATTACAATTTGAGTAGGATTAACATTTAATTTGTAACCTTCAGAGCCTAGTTGAGGATCTATCTGGCTATTTAAAATTAGTTTTATTGTTGGATGTGCGGCATTGTTTAGTGTGCTTACAAATTTGCCTGTAGCAACCGTAATTCTGCTGGATAGAAAATCTATCGACTGCTTTAAATCAGTTCCTTTTAAAGCCTGAATAATCACATTTTCTGGTAAAGTGAAAGATCCAGCTTTTTTCATTAATGAAACCGGTTCTGGAATTATTGCAATTGGTGTTTGCGAAATTGTAGTTTCAGAATCGCCCGATTCAGTTTCGGTTACAATGTTTTGTGCAAAAGTGTTGATTGTAAGAACACAACAAGAGACAATCAGGAATAAATTTTTCATTCAATAATAAATTGCGGATAAACCGAATAAGTATTAATCCGCAATTTATTAAAAATGATTATTAATCTAAGTTTTTAGCTAAACTCTTTTTTATTTTGGCACGCGTTAATTTCAGTTCTAGTACAACAAGCAATAGATAGCCAAAAAATAATATTGCTATTATCAAAAGATCAGCCGGGTTGTTACCATGATTTACTACGGCAACAAAACTTGATAATAACATAATAAACAGAAAGAATATTACTAAATTGGATACTATTGATAATCTGAATTTATAGTAATTTAGATTTTTGTTTTTTGGAAAGCTTACAATTATTTTAGGAAAAAGCAATTCGAATGATGTTTTTAACCTAGTAAATTTTATATCATTCTTATTGTCGTTTCCTAAGAAATATTTGTTAGATCCTGTGTTGTAAGTTTCAAAAACAAAGTCTAATGGCTTTGTTCTTTTTAAGCTACGCGATCTTAATCCTTTCTCTAGATTTTGTTTTTCTAAATCATCGAGAATGTAAGTTTTATTGAAGTAGAGCATTTATATAAATTTAAAAATTATCCTCTCAGATGATAGCCTTTTGGTTTGGTAAACGCCCTTAAACCTTGATGAGAAAGTGTGGCTCCAATTCCCGAATGTTTTCTTCCGCTCCAGGGCAAGGCAGCACTTACACGATCGCAACAGTTCCAGTAACCTGAGCCAGAATCTAATTGACCGAGAATTTTTTCTGCCCGAGATTGATCTGCAGAATATACCGAGGCTGTTAATCCATATTCTGTGTCCTGCATCATTTTTAAAGCTTCGTTATCATCTTTTACTTTCATGATGCCGATTATTGGCCCAAAGCTTTCTTCCTGCATTACTAACATATCGTTCGAAACATTGGTTAAAACGGTTGGCTCGAAAAAATAACCTTTACCGTTTTCATTTTTCCTTCCGCCTGTTAAAATTGTTGCGCCCTTTGCTAAAGCATCTTCAAGCTGATTTTCTAACACTCCAATTTGATCTTTTCGGGTGAGTGCGCCAATATATACACCATCATCTGTTGGAGAACCGACTTTCCAACTTTTAACTTCTTCTACAAAAGCAGCTAAATAGTCTTCATAATTTTTTTCGTGTACGTAAATCCGTTCAACGGAGCAACAGCTTTGTCCATTATTGTAAAAAGCACCATCAGCTGTTCCGATCGCCGCGTTTTTAATGTCCAAAACATCTTCAGCAATATATAAAGGATCTTTTCCGCCCAGTTCTAATTGACAAGGAACCAATTTGGAAGCCACTTTTTCATAAATAAATTTTCCTGTTTTGTACGATCCTGTAAAAAAGTAGCCATCAAAATTTAGATCAAGCAAAGCTGAACCCGTTTCTCTAGCTCCAATGGCAACCTGAAAAACTGCTTCGGGAATACCCGCTTTTTTAAGTAATTTTTCGATTTTTAAACCCGTTATCGTAGCATATTCTGATGGTTTGTACATTACCGAGTTTCCGCTCAGTAAGGCCGGAATAAATACATTTACACCGACCAAATAAGGGTAATTCCAGGCCGAAATATTGCAGATTACACCAAGTGGCTCGTATTTTATAATTTCCTTTAAGCCGGGCTCATCAACCATTATTTCATCTGATAAATACTTTTCGGCGTTGGCAAGCATCCATTTTATACGGGCTCTTGCGCCATTAATTTCATTTCGTGATTGCTGTAAAGGCTTGCCAGCTTCGCTTGTTAAAGTATGCGCTAAATCTTCCAATTCAGTTTCTAATAATGCACTAAAAGTGGATATAATCGAAATTCTTTCCTGTAGCGATTGCGATTTCCAACTGCATTGAGCTTGTTTAAGAATTTCAAATTTGGATTGCAATGATGCTTGGTTATCTTCTTCTAAGATGGAAATAATTTCTTCGGTAGCTGGATTGATGATTTGCATGTTTTTTGTTTTTACCACAGATTTTCACAATTTAAATTATTTCTATCCGTGTTTATCCTTTTTATCTGTGGTTAATTTAATAGCACTAATAAAAGCTTCGTGTAAATTTTTACTGAAAGGACTTTGTTGGTCTCTCAATCTTTCTGGATGCCATTGTACAAAACATAAAAAGGATTTTCCTTCAGGATACATACGTTCCATGGCTTCGGTAACTCCATCTGGAGAAATGGCGCTAACAACTAAACCCTTTCCTGTTCTATCTGTACTTTGATGATGATTGCTATTAACCAGGCCCTTATCTGTATTTACAATTTGGCTTAACCAGGAAGAAGGATTTACAATGATTTCGTGATAACGATCTGAATTATCTGGCATTTTAGCATGGTTAAATTTCCCCCAAGCTGGAATATCGGGAATTAAGGTTCCGCCGAAATAAACATTACCAACCTGCATGCCTCTGCAGATTCCCAACACAGGAATTTTGTTTTCTTCCGTGTACGCTAATACTTTAAACTCAAACTCATCCCGTTGTTCATCAATATCATCTTCGTAACAGTATTCATAATATTCCGAATGATTGTAGAATTTCGGATGTACATCCTCACCACCGGTTAAAACAATGCCATCACATTTTTTTATTTCATCGAAATTATTAAGCTTATAGCCCAGCTGAATAACTTCTACATTTTTATTGTAAGACAAAACCCAGTTGCTGTAGATTTCAAATTTGCTACAGTCGGTTACACCTATTATCATTTTATCAGTCATAATTTTTACCTGGATAAACATTGGTTTTGGTATAATATTCAAAACCAGACAGTTATTTTTTTTCTATGTTATCTGTGTTTATCTTTCTATCTGTGGTTAACGTTTCTATAAAGCAGTTAGATACAATTGTTTAAAATTCTCTCTGCTTACCGGTTTCGGGTTGTTTGGATGAGCAAAATCAGCAAAGGCCAAATCGGCTAGTGTTTCTATATGCTCATGCTTAACACCAATATCGCTCAATTTATGTGGAATACTAATTTTCGAATTTAAATCGAACAAATATTTTACAACCGCTTCTCCGGTTTCATCTTTTAATTCCAACGTACGGGCAATTTTACGGAAACGGTCTTCAAAACCAGAAATGTTAAACTGCATTCCATATGGAATATTTACGGCGTTTGCCAAACCATGGTGTGTATCTAGAAGTGAGGAAAGGGGATGGGCCAGCGAATGCACGACACCCAAACCTTTTTGAAATGCAATTGCGCCCATCATAGAAGCCATTAACATTTTGCTTCTGCTTTCCAAATCGGGGTTATTGGTTGCTCTTTCTAAAGAATCCTTAATTAAAGAAATGCCTTCTAATGCAATGCCATCGCACATTGGGTGAAAGTTTTTGGCTAGATAAGCTTCCATATTGTGCGTTAAGGCATCCATGCCTGTTGCAGCTGTAATAAATGGAGGTAAATCCATTGTTAATTCAGGATCGGCGAAAACAATTTGGGCCATTAATTTTGGCGAGAACAATATTTTTTTCTGATGGGTTTCATCATCGGCAATAATTGCACTTCTACCAACTTCGCTCCCGGTACCTGATGTAGTTGGAATGGTTATAAAATGCGGAACATCATTGGTTACATAAATATCTCCACCAATTAAATCATCGTACTTAAATAAATCTTCTCGATGATTAATGCGTAGAACAATTGCTCTTGCAACATCTAAAGCAGCGCCTCCGCCAATACCGATAATGCTGTCTCTTTGTGTTCCGTCCCAAGCTTTACTACCTTTGTAAACATCACTTTTTACCGGATTTTTATGGATATTGCTAAATACCTCAACCGAAATATTTTTGGCTTTTAAATCGGCAATAATTTTTTTGAAGAATGGAAGTTCGGCAATTGTTGGATCAGTAACAACAAGTGGCGCTTTAAGATTATGTTGTTGCAAATACGCAGGTAATTCTTTCGCTGCTCCTGCGCCAAAACGAATGGTTGTTGGGAAATTAAACTGATAAATTTTATTGAATATCATGTTATGTTATTTACATTTTGTTCGTAATTCCCCTCTCTTAGAGGGGTGCCCGCAGGGCGGGGTGTTTTATTTGTCCTAGCCGGACAGCTTTTTTCTTTTGGCACCAAAAAAAACAAAAGTGCCGGCTTAAAATTTTTGTTTGGCGGTTTTGTGCTTTGGCTTGGACCATGATTCCCCAAAAATTTGTTATGCCGGTTTAAAGTAGAACGAAGAAACACTGCGTTGGCCTAATAAAAACGCAAAAAAATATAACTGTTAAATTGTTTTTACCGTAGCCTATATTATCTCCAAATATCTCTTCAATTCCCAATCGGTTACGGCTTTGGCGTATTGCTTGCACTCCCATTCACGTGTCATGGTAAAATGTTCTACAAAATCTGCACCTAAGAGTTCTTTTGCCAAATCAGCGTTTTTCATTTTTTGAGTTGCTTCAAATAAGTTGCGTGATAAGGTACCGTTAGATAAATCTATATAACCATTGCCATTTGTAGCAGGTTGTTGTAATTTCATTTTATTTTTTACGCCATATAAACCCGATGCCAAACAAGCAGAAAGTGCTAAATAAGGATTCGTATCAGAACCAACAATTCTGGTTTCCAATCGAGAGGCTTTTTTGCTCCCGGGTAGTGCCCGCAAAGCAGTGGTTCTATTATCAATTCCCCAAGTTACCGTTGTAGGTGCCCAAGCCCCTTCAACCAATCGTTTGTAGCTGTTAATTGTCGGCGCAATCATGGGTAAAATATGCGGCAAACAAAACAATTGTCCAGCGATGTAACTTTTCATGGTTTCACTCATTTTATACTGGTCTTTTTCATCATGGAATAGGTTAGTCTTCTTATCCAAATCCCACAAACTTTGGTGAACGTGACCGCTACAGCCAGGGAGATTTTCGTTAAACTTAGCCATAAAAGTGGCCAGGATGCCATGTTTGTAAGCAATTTCCTTAACAGATGTTTTAAACAAAATCGCTTGATCTGCAGCTTTTAGAATCGGTGCATACATAATCGCAGCCTCATAAACCCCTGGGCCAGTTTCGGTATGTAAGCCTTCAATAGGAATGTTGAATTTATTGAGCAGATCGAATAAATCGGTCATAAATTCATTCTTTAACGAACTCCTTAAAATAGAATAACCAAACATTCCGGGAGTTAAAGGTTTTAAGTTGGAAAAGCCTTTTTCCTGAACAGATTCGGGTGTTTCTGCAAAGTTAAACCATTCAAACTCTTGCGAGAAAAATGGTGAAAAACCAGCACTTTCACATTCTGCCGTAAGCTTTTTAAGCAATTGCCTCGGACAAACATAATTTGGCTTTTCTTGATCATCGATAAAATCGCCAAGAAAAAAAGGGACATCATTTTCCCAAGGAATTTTTCTAAATGTTTCAATATCAATTTTAACTTGTGCATCTGGATAACCGGTATGCCAGCCTGTATACCTGCCGTTTTCGTAAGCTGCATCTCCAGCATCCCAACCAAAAGTTACGTCGCAAAATCCAAGTCTACCCTCTATTAATGAGGCAAATTTTTCTGCAGCAATATATTTCCCCCTTAAAACACCATCAATATCTGCAACAGCTACTTTAACCTTCCCTGAGGGATGATTTTTTACATAGTCAAGAATTTCCTTTGTCTTAATCATTAATCTGCCTTTTTAAAAATTTTGTATAAAAGAAATACGCCCAAAATAATCCCTAAATAAATTAAACCTAATTTAAGATTATAAATCAGCATTGCGATAAGAGAAATCGATGCAATAATTAGTGCAAGGATTGGAAAGAGTGGATAAATCGGAACCTTGAATGGTCTGGTCATTTCAGGTTCGGTTTTTCGTAGAACAATAACCGAAATCATAGAAATAATGTATAATGTGAGTGCACCAAAAACAGAAATAATAATGATTTCTGATGTTTTGCCTGATAGCAAAGCAATAATTCCGATTACCATATTACCAATTAAGGCGTTAGCGGGTGTTTGAAATTTAGGTGAGATTTTGCCTAAAATACTGGGGATACTTTTAGATTTCCCCATTTCGTAAGTCGATCGGCCAGCGGCCAAAACCAGTCCGTGGAAAGATGCAACCAATCCAAATAATCCAACCGTAATGAGCAAATGGTACATTAAATGATTATCTCCAGTGATAATAGAAAGCGCCAATGGAAGAGGTGAATCTGATGTTTCTCCAGATTTACCATTTTTATAAACGATGGCTTCCCAGCCTGCAATGCCAATGGTTGAAATAAAAACCAATCCACACAAAACAACGAGTGTAAAAATGGCCCATCCGAAACCCTTGCTAATGTCTTTTTGTGGATTTTTTGTCTCCTCGGCTACGTTAGCAATACCTTCTATACCCAAGAAAAACCAAATGGCAAAAGGGATTGCAGCAAACATGCCACTCCAACCATTAGGTAGATTATTATGGGTTATATGCTCTAAACGAAACTTTGGCAGGGTAATACTCGAAAATAAAAGGAGCTCGCCCACGGCCAAAATGGTTACAATCATTTCAAAAGAGGCTGCGGCTTTTATCCCATAAATGTTCAGAGCAGTAAAAATAAAGTAAATCACTATTGCACTTGCCAAAATCGGAACCTGTGGAAAGAAGGCGTTAAAATAAGCACCAATTGCAAAGGCAATGGCTGGTGGCGCAAATATAAATTCGACCATTTGAGCAATACCCGCAATAAAACCTAGGTTTTTGCCTAAGGCTTTGTTGGCATAATCGAAAACACCACCTGCTTTTGGAATTGCACAGGCAAGCTCCGCATAGCTAAAGCTAAAAGTTACATACATGATCATAATGGCAACTGTTGCCAGGGCCATTCCAAGTGTTCCGCCTTTTTCTAATCCAAGATTCCAACCGAAATACATCCCAGAAATAACATAGCCAACGCCCAACCCCCAAAGCATAAATGGACTTAGCGTTTTCTTTAAACCGTCTGTTTTTGCCATCCTTTATGGTTTAAGCAATAGTTTGAATAGATGAATAATTAATTCTGCTCGGAAATGATTATTAATTTATTTATGCGGTAATTGTGGTTTAAATTAATGATTTTTTATGCTGTTGTAAAATAAAATCTAAACAAAAAAACCAGTGCCGAAGCACTGGTTTAAATTAATTTTAAAAACTCTTTTTTTAACTTGGATCTTGGTTTTTGTTAAAAATCTGACTATCTCTAGTATTCTTTTGCACCGTTATGGCACCAAACAAGGATAGTAAAAATGCAAAAGCATAAAACCCTTTTTCACTTGGTAAAAGTGTGGCATTCCACAGGCCGATAACCAATAATGTAATGGTTAAAAGCGTAGAGAACCAGCTAATTCCATAATAAATTTCAGTAACTGGTATGCCTTCCAGTTTATCCCGAACAGCTTTTTGTAAAGAAATTACAGCGAAAAGGCCAAACATCAATACGGTAAAATAATATCCTTTTTCATTAAGAAGCATATCAGAACGCCATAAGCCTACAATAAAGCCGATCATTCCGGTGCCCAATGCAATCCAGGCAGCTGCCACGAAAGCATTCGATGGTTTTTGATTCATCATTTTGGTTAGTTAATTTAATTCAATAGAAAACGTTAAAGAATACGATATGGTATTTTTGCCTAATATATAAATTACTGCATCATTAAAACTATGTAATTCGTAACTGGAAGTAATTGCCAACAAAAAACAATAAGCCTTCTATTTATATTTATTGAGGAGATATCATTATATTGGCTATATGCAAACATTGCTTACTTCAGAACAGATGCGCAAGGCAGATAAATTTACCATCGCAAATAAACCGATCGCTTCAATTGATTTGATGGAAAAAGCCGCAAAGGCATTTGTTCAAAGCTTTTTAAGAGATGAATTTGATACCAACAAAAGTGTAGCAATTTTTTGCGGAAAAGGGAATAATGGTGGTGATGGCTTAGCGATTGCACATCTATTAATTGCCAATGGATATGAAAATATTAAGATCTACATCGTTAACTTTAGTACAAAACAGAGCGATGATTATGCCATAAACCTACAGCGTATTGAAGAAACACGGTGTAAGAAGTTCGAAATTAATCAAATATCTGATCTTAAAAATATCAAAGCTGACTTAATTATTGATGCAATTTTAGGTTCTGGATTAAATAAGCCACTTGAAGGTGCTTATGAAGATTTGGCAAGCTTTATCAATAAACTAAATAAAAAAGTTTATTCGGTAGATGTGCCAACAGGTTTTTTTACAGAAGGAAAAATACCTGAGAAATATAACGGAATTATAGCTTTCAAGACCATTTGCTTCCAGCGACCAAAAATTAATTTTTTCTTTCCAGAATCGGCTTCAGCTACTGAAAAATTTGAAGTTGTAGAAATTGGTTTAGATGAAGATTTTATTCAAAAACAGGATGCTGATTTTTATCTGGTAGAAACAAAGGATATTCAGCAGATTTTAAAACCGCGTAAACTTTTTAGTCATAAGGGAACTTATGGGCATGCGCTAATCGTTGCGGGCAGTTCAAACACAATGGGCGCCACATTGCTTTCTTCGATGGCTTGTTTACACAGTGGTGCTGGCTTAACCACAGCTTGTGTTCCGCAAAGTGGATTAACTGCCTTAAATACAAGTTTGCCAGAGGTAATGGCCTTGCCCCGAGATGAATATACTCGGATTGAAAATCCTGCCAAATATCAAGCCATTGCTGTTGGGCCAGGTTTAGGCATTTCTACAGAAAATGAAAAACTTTTAGAAACCTTAATTGCATCAGGACAACCTTTAGTGATAGATGCCGATGCGCTAAATATGTTGTCCGAGCGACAGGATTTAATAGGGAAATTAAAGGAGAACACGATTCTTACACCACATTTAAAAGAATTCGACCGATTATTTGGAAAACATGAAAGTTGGTGGGAACGTGTGCAAACGGCTAAAAGAAAGGCAAAGGATTTAAAAATTATTATTGTTTTAAAAAATCAGTTTACCTTTATATGTCTACCCAGTGGAAAAGTTCATATTAATCCCACGGGAAATCCAGCTATGGCGCAGGGCGGAATGGGTGATGTTTTAACTGGGATAATTGTGGCTTTTCTTGCCCAAAAATACACACCGGTTGAAGCCACAATTTTAGCTTGCTATGTTCATGGGCAAGCAGGAGATTATTTAGCTGCGGAACGGCTGGTGGTAACAGCATCGCAAGTTGCCAAAAGAATTTCAAAAGAAGTAAAAACATTGATGCTTTAGTGCATTAAAGAGAATTTGCATTTTTTAAATGAGGCAAAGATTCCATTTAAAAATTTATTCATAAGTGTGAATAAATAAACTGATTTTAGATCATGTTTTGGCTTGGGGTTTGATAAATCTATGCCGGTTTTAACAAACTAATCGGACAATTGATAACAAACTAAATTATGAGCACAAACAAAGAATACACCTTATCAGAACTAATTACAGAATCGGCGGAAAACCCAAACGAAAATGATTTTTTTGAATTAGAAAAACCAGCAATGCTGGAGGTTAATTTAAAAAATCAAAAAATAATGGCCAAGGCGGGATCTATGGTTGCCTACATTGGAAATGTAGATTTTAAAAGAGAAGGTTTACTGAGTAAGGGATTAGGCGGATTGTTAAAAAAGGCAATCTCGGGAGAAGGTACCTCACTCATGCATGCAGCTGGTACGGGCAAGTTGTATCTGGCAGATGAAGGTAAAAAAGTGAAGATTATTAAGTTGCAAAACGAATCTATATTTGTTAACGGTAACGATGTTTTAGCATTAGAGGAAAGCATCAAAAACGAAATAAAGATGTTGAAAAGTGTGGCGGGAATGATGAGCGGAGGCTTGTTTCAGGTAAAATTATCGGGGAGCGGTTATATTGCAATCACAACGCATGGCGAGCCAATTCTATTGAGAGTTACGCCTAGTCAACCCGTTTTTACAGATCCGAATGCAACGGTTGCCTGGTCTGAAAATTTATCGCCCAAAATAAAAACCAATCTTACATTCGGCTCTTTCATCGGCAGAGGTAGTGGAGAGTCTTTCCAACTAGAATTCTCTGGAGAAGGTTGGGTTTTGGTTCAGCCTTATGAGGAGGTTAAATACGCGGCAAAGGCGTAAAAACAAAAAAGCCTGTATTTTTATCAAATACAGGCTTTTATATAACTTATCATTTATTAAACACCACCCATAACAGTTAGCTTATCCATTGTTGGGTTAATGCTTCCGCCCATAGGTTCTACCGTTACGGCAAAAGCTTGAGCCTGTTCTATCGTTTGCATTTTAAGTAATGCTTCTTTTGCTTTATCGTCGCCACCAAAAACACCAAGGCTTACTGGTTTGCCATTTACCAATGCCCATAGTTGATATTCATGTTCGGCATCAGTTTTAGGTAAATCCATGGCAACATAGTTTATTAAAACGCTTTTATTTTGCTTGTTCCAATACACTTTCATTTTAGATGAAGGACTAAATTTCTGACCTTCTAATCGAATTGTTGCCCATTCTTTGCTATCATTCATCTCCGCCATATTACTTAGGCCTTGATTATCGAATTCCAGTTTGCTTACAACACCAGCAAATTTTTGCTTGTCGAAATTTAAACTGGCAATTTCGTTATGTGCATCATTAAGTTTATTGTAAGTAACAAAGAGTGCAGCAACGCTCATTACTAATAGCGCCACACAGGCAACTAGTGCATAACGTAAAGTTCGCACTTTGGCGTAGTTGTTGTCAAACTGAATTATTTTTGGTTCTTCAGTTTTAATTGATGATACAGGAGTAACTGGGAAATTTTCTTCAATTATTTTTTCCTCATTTAATCCCAACAACTCAAACAATTTAGTCTCCACATCTGCCGATGGTTCAACTGCATTTTGCATAGCATACTGTTCCATAGCTTGCTCAATTGCAGCTATTTCATCTCTTACCTCAGGGTAGCGAGATGCCATTTCTTCAACCTGTACAGTTTCTTCTGGTGATAAATCACCTAAAACGTACAACTCAAGTACTCCAGATTCGATATATGCTTTTAAATTTTCCACGCTCAATTAAAATTCCTTCTCAATTCTATAATAGCCAATCGGATTCGGGTTTTAACCGTTCCTAATGGCAACTCCAATTTTTCTGCAGCCTCTACATGCGTAAAGCCTTTATAATAAACCAAATCAAGAACCGCCTGCAAATCAGGTTTAAGGTTCTCTACAAGTTGCTTAACACCAAGTACATCGGGGTTAAAAGTTACCTTGTTTTGCTCATCAACGAAACTTACGTTATTTTCGATGTCTTGGTTTTTGAGTGAGTTCTTAAAATCTTTCGATCGTAGTTTGTCTATAGAGAGATTTCTGGCGATATTCATCATCCAGGTAAATAAACGTCCTTTAGTATTGTCGTAGTGTGATGCCGATTGCCAAATTTTTACAAAGGTTTCTTGAAGTACATCTTCGGCAAGTTCGGTATGGGTAATAATACGAGATATTACACCGTATAACGACGATGAATACATGCTGTACAGTGTTTTTAGTATCGCAGGATCTTTCGATTGCAATGCCAAAACAAGTTCAGGCTCAGTTAGGGTTAATTTTTTTAATGCACTCACTATTGGTTACTAAGATACAATACTGAACAACAAAACCAAAAAAATGTTTTGGGCCTCTATTCCTTTTTAGAGTTCGATTTTGGAAATTTTAAATTGAAAAAAGAAGTGTTTATACAATTCCCTCTATTGGAAAAAGATGTTTTTCTGCATGGTAGGAAGACCGAACCAAAGGACCACTCTCCACGTATTTTAAGCCCTTAGCCATCCCAATCTCTTTGTACATCGCAAAAGTATCCGGATGAATCCAATCTACGACAGGGTGGTGGTTGCGGGTTGGTTGCAGATATTGACCCAAAGTTAAAATATGAACACCATTTGCCACTAAATCATCCATAGCTTCAAAAACATCGTCTTCGGTTTCGCCCAAGCCAAGCATAATGCCAGTTTTGGTTCTTAAACCAAATTCAGATATTCTCTTTAAGGCCTCTAAGCTACGATCATATTTAGCTTGGATTCTTACTTGTTTGGTTAAGCGTTTAACCGTTTCCATATTGTGGGAAACCACTTCTGGTCTTTCATCTAAAACGCGATATAGATTGTCCCAAATTCCTCTAAAATCTGGAATTAAGGTTTCTAATGTAGTAATAGGACTTTCTTTGCGGATGGCTTGAAGCGTTTCGGCCCAGATAATAGAACCTCCATCTTTTAAGTCATCACGATCTACCGAGGTAATTACACAATGTTTTACCCCCATTAACTTTACTGAGTTGGCAACACGATTAGGCTCATCCACATCAACGGCCAAAGGTCTGCCTGTTGCAACTGCGCAAAAAGAACAGCTTCTGGTGCAAATATTTCCTAAAATCATAAAAGTTGCCGTACCTGCTCCCCAGCATTCACCCATGTTAGGGCAATTACCACTTTCGCAAATGGTATGAAGCTTATGGGTATCAACTAAGCTCCGAACCTGTGCATATTCTTTTCCAACAGGCAATTTCACACGCAACCAATCTGGCTTACGTTTAACTTCAGTTACAGCAGGTACTACCGGTAAATCGATCATAGCACAAAGTTAAGGATTAGGATTGGAATGTTGCAATTTTCGAATGTTTGAAAGTTGTAATGTTTTAGTTTATAGGTTAAGCGCTTAAATTGTTTGATTGTAGAAATTGCGAGTGGTTACATTGAAAATATTCGCTGTAATTGCTGTTCGAGATGTTATCTTAGCGTAATTCGTACTTTGGATAACATAAATCAAATATCAATTTCATAAATCATCTGTTGCTTGGTTAATCGAAACCCAATATGCTCATAAAACTTATGACTTTCTTTTCTTATGGTATTACATCGCACACGAATGCTCGTTACCTGATGGCCTTTAGCCCAATCTGTTGCTTTTTCGATAAGTAATTTTCCAATATTTTGATTGCGACATGCAGAATCTACCACCAAACCTGCAATTTCTACAAAAGGCTTTGATTCAATCCTTATCGTATAAAAACTATGAATCCAACCTACAACCAATTCGTTATAGACAGCAACAAAAGCAACATCCACAACTGAAGATTTTATGGCTTTAATTCTATGCAAAGTCTCTGTGGCGTTTACCTCATAGTTTAATTGGCCGGTTAGCTTAGCAACTTCTTCAAAATCTTGCTCATTAATTTCTCTTATTGCGATCATCCCTAATAGTCTTTTAACAAATTTAAAGAAAATTATAAAATGAATCTTTCTTCAATCTTTAGTAAAATTTATCAGTATAAGAATAACAGAATCATCAAAAATAGAATCAGTTTCTAATGTTATTTTAATGTCTTTTTTAAAATCGATAACAAACCTTGGCAAGTTTGGACTAAATTTTGTTCTTGGCTTGCCAAATACTAAACTATTTCTAATTTTTTAGCAATTTTTTTGTGTTTTAATCGATTAAAATTCGTGTCGTATTTAAAATCATTCTAAATTTGTAACTCCTTTAATATAAGATGACAAAAAAGAAAAAGACAGTTGGTAAAACTGACGCAGATGTAATTTTAATTGGGGCCGGCATAATGAGTGCAACCCTTGGGGTTTTATTAAAACAATTAGAACCCAGTTTAAGTATAGAAATTTACGAACGCTTAGATATTGCAGCAGCAGAAAGTTCTGATGCATGGAATAATGCCGGTACAGGCCATTCCGCTTTTTGCGAGTTAAATTATACTCCCGAAAAGAAAGATGGAACAGTCGAAATTAAGAAAGCCGTTCAAATTGCTGAGCATTTTGAAGTTTCCAAGCAGTTTTGGTCTTATCTTGTAGAAAAGGGATTAATCTCTGATCCCGAAAATTTCATTCGAAAGATTCCGCACATGAGTTTTGTTTGGGGAAAAAAGAATGTAGATTATCTTAAAAAACGTTACGATGCCCTGCAGAAATGCGATTTGTTTAGCGATATGCAGTACACTGAAGACACTGAAGTTGTTAAAGGCTGGGCGCCATTAATTATGGATGGACGTAAAAAGGGCGAAAAGGTTGCTGCTACCAAAATGGATCTGGGTACGGATGTTAACTTCGGTTCGCTTACCCGCGACATGTTCAACAACTTGAAAGAACAGGAAAATGTTACCCTTCACTTCAATCACGAAATTCGTGATTTAAAGAAGAACAAAGATGGCAACTGGAGCATAAAAGTTAAAGATTTAGAAAGTGGAGATAAACGTAAACGTGTAGCCAAATTTGTATTTATTGGAGCTGGTGGAGGTTCTTTGCCACTTTTGGAAAAATCTGATATTCCTGAAGGAAAAGGTTTTGGTGGTTTCCCGGTGAGCGGACAATGGCTAAAATGTACCAACGAAGAAATTATTGCTCAGCACCATGCAAAGGTTTACGGTAAAGCTGCAGTTGGTGCACCACCTATGTCAGTTCCGCATTTGGATACAAGAATGATCAATGGAAAGCAAGCGCTTTTGTTCGGCCCTTATGCAGGTTTTTCGACTAAATTCTTAAAAAATGGATCGTTTTTAGATTTACCAAAATCTATTAAATTTAATAATATCCGCCCGATGATTTCGGCAGGTTTACATAATCTCGACTTGACCAAATATCTTATTGAGCAGGTTAGGCAATCGCCAGAGGATAGGCTAGAGGCTTTAAAAGAATATTTGCCAAAGGCCGAATTAAAAGATTGGGAATTGGAGTATGCTGGTCAGCGTGTTCAGGTAATTAAGAAAGATGAAAAGCAAGGTGGGATCTTAGAGTTTGGAACCGAAGTTGTAAATGCGGGTGATGGTTCTATCGCCGCTTTATTAGGTGCTTCGCCTGGTGCTTCTACAGCCGTATCCATTATGCTCGATTTGTTAGATCGTTGTTTTAAGGAAGATTTGAAAACTCCAGAATGGCAGGCCAAGATTAAAGAAATGATTCCAACCTATGGACAGGAACTGGCTAAAAATGAATCGCTTTGCAAAGCAACAAGAGAAAGAACTTCAAAAATTTTGAAGATAGAAAAAGCCTAAAAACTAAATTGTTTGATGGTTCGTGGGGACACGAACCATGGGTTTCGATAGTTAAGGCTTAAGATAAATTTTAATGTCAACATAAAAGGTCATGAAATATTTCATGACCTTTTATGTTTTCGCTATTTGGAAGATTGTTCTCCTCGAAATAATATATTTTATGCTGCGATAACTTCTGCAACTTCTTCTGGTGAAATATCACTATGTGATGATTCCAGAACACAGTCTCCATCTTTAATTAATAGGATTTGTGGAGATTGATGCGCTACTTGAAAAATCTCTGCAATTTGATTGGAGATTTCGCGATAACTAATTAAATCTAAAAAATAAAGCTTTGTATCTTCGGGAATTACTTCCCAATTGTACTCAAAATTCTTTTTCGCCATCATACTGATCGAGCAACGCGTACTGTGTTTGAAGATAAGGCTAAAACCGCTCGAGTTTTTAATCTCATCAAGCTGTTCCATCGAAGTTAAATTAACCCAGGTCATGATTTTATAAATATTGATTTAGGGAATAACGTTTGCAGATAAATTTTGTTCTGCAAAACTCCCTAAGCTAAAGATTGTGAGATTGAAATGAAGATTAGTTTCTTCTGCGTCTGCCTTCTGGATATGAACCATAAGCCGGGCAAAGTTTAGAAGAACAAGATTCTAAAATGGTAATGGTGCAAAACACCGCCAATAATAAGATGGCAACTTTTTTCATCTGATGGAAATTTAAAACTCTAAGGTACAAATACTTTATTAAAAGTCAATTTTAAATATTGGCAGAAAAATCGGCCATTTTAATTGCCGTTATGGCAGCCTCATCGCCCTTGTTGCCATGTTTACCTCCTGCCCGATCTTGAGCTTGCTCTAAATTATTAGTGGTTAAAACCCCAAAAATAACGGGCTTGCTATATTTGATGCCAACATTTGTAACACCCTGTGCAACCGCATCGCAAATAAAATCGAAATGTTTGGTATCGCCCTGAATTACACAGCCTAAGCAAATTACGGCATCAATGTCGCTTCTTTTGCTTAGTAAAATTTCTGCACCACCCGTTAACTCAAAGCTCCCCGGTACAGGAAACGAAAGGATGTTTTCTTCTTTTACGCCGTTCTCTAACAATGTTTTTAATGCGCCATTATATAATGCACCCGTAATTTCGGCATTCCATTCGGCTACAATAATTCCAAATTTATAGTTGGCTCCATTCGGAACTGTAGTATGAGAAAAATCTGATAGATTTTTTAATTGTGTTGACATGGTGCCAAAGATAGTGCTAAGTGCCTAATGTTAAAAGAGGTTAATGTTTAAATGTTGTAAGTTTATTTTTTGGCAGCTAATGTTTACTTTTAACATCACATCAGATATAAAAAATTTAAAATTATTATGGAATCCGACTGGGTATTCCATCTGTTTTTTAAAGCCCCATTATGAAAAACGCTCTACGCTTATTCCTTTCCATTGCCATTTTTTTTGCAACTTTCTTCAAGTCATCTGCCCAGAACATCCCAAATTACTATCAAAGGAATTTTCAGACTATCGATTCACTTGCAACTTTATCCAAACCGAAAGATGCGCTTACAATAATCAATAAGGTTAATGCAAAAGCTAGGATTGATGGAAATACATCCATGCTCATTAAATCGGTAATGTACAGAATGCTTTTTCAAGGCTATCTGGAAGAAGATGTTTTTACAAAAATCAATAAAGAATTAAAGCAGGATATAACTCAAGCTAAGCAACCGGCAAAAAGTATTCTACAATCTCTGCTTGCCGAAAGTTATTGGAAATTTTATCAGGAGAATCAATACAATTTCCTAAACAGAACCAGTGTACAATCTAATTTGGGCGATGACATTAAAACTTGGTCTGCCAATAAATTTGTTGATGAAATTATCAAGAATTACACGGCTTCACTTTCTGATTTTAAACTTTTGCAGGATACAAAAATTGATAGTCTAAGCGAAATTATAGTTGGAAACGATTATAATCGATATTTAAGGCCAAAACTTTATGATCTGCTTGCTTATAGGGCGCTAGAAGTTTTAGCTAACACACGGACCGAAATTACAAGAACCGAAAACGCAATTAATTTTAACGACCCGAAATGGTTTGGAGATTATAAGTCATTTCTAAAAATCGAAATCTCTGAAAAAGATACATCCTTTTCTGTACAGGCGCTTTCCATCTTTCAAAATTTAATTGGCGTTCACGAAAAATATCAGAATGTCGGTGCAATTGCCGATGCCGATTTAAAGCGGTTAAACTTTGTTTACCAGCGAAGCAACGATGAAAATAAAATGAAACTTTATGAAAATGCGATTCTGAAACTCGCAGATTATTCCAAAAGATCTGAAATTTATTCGGACATACTTTTCGATCTCGCTTCTAAAAAATACGATGCCCGATATAATTTCGATAAAAAAAAGGAGCTGAATTTGGTAGAATTGGTTGATTTGGCTAATCAGGCAATTAAAGCTTATCCGAACAGTATCGGGGCTAAAAATTCAGAGAAGTTACTGGTCGATATTAAAAATCAAATGTTGCAGATTAGGGTAAACGAATTTATTGAACCCAATAAACCCGCCCAGCTATACTTTCAATATAAAAATGTTGATACGGGTTATGTGAAATTGTACAAACCAAGTGACGAGATCGATCGAAACTACTTTAACAATAAAGAATTGTATTCGAAATTTATTACCGATAACAAGGTTTTAAAACAATGGTCAATCGCTTTGCCCAAAAACGAAGACTATCAAGAACATACTTTAATTGATAAATTGGATGGTTTGGAAAAAGGGAACTACATTATAATAGTACAAAGCAAATTAGACAGCAGTGATAAAAAGGTGGCTTACAATTATGCATATTTAAAAGTAACCAATCTGGCAGTTATCAATAGAATTACAGGATTGTTAAACCATCAGTATTTTATTGCCAATAGTTCTACTGGAGAACCCATCGAAAATGCTGTGATAAAAGAAAAAATAAACCAGTATTCAGATGGTAAATATGAATCTAAAGATCGGGGTACTTTAGTTACAGACAAAAACGGTTTTGCAGAAAGTGCTTTAAATTTAACTGTAAATAGGATAGTTGCAAGTTATAATGGCGATTCTGTCTCAGTGGATGTAAATCAGCAATCATACAGATATCAGGATACAAAAGATAAAGTTGTCCTTTTTACTGATAGACCAATTTATCGGCCAGGGCAAACAGTATTTTATAAAGGCATTTACTTCGGTTTCGATGATGATAAAAACCACATTAAAAAAGATAAAAATGTAGATATAACTTTTAAGGATGCAAATCGGAAAGAGATCGAAAAAACTTCGAAAATTACAAATGACTATGGTACTTTTCAAGGCTCTTTTACCATTCCAATGGGCAAGTTAAATGGTAGAATGAGCATTAGTACCGCTTATGGAAGTGTTGAAGTTCAGGTTGAGGAATATAAAAGACCCACTTTCGAAATCGTATTTGATAAGTTGAACCAAAAATACAAGCTTAGCGATAGCATCCGTATTCAAGGTAAGGCGATTACTTTTTCTGGCTATGCAGTTGCCGGGGCCAAAGTTAAATATACAATTACAAGGAGCATTTTATCAGAGAACAACCGCATTTATGGAGGGAACAACTTTAAGCAAATTGCAACTGGAAACACTGAAACGAAAGCTGGAGGAATTTTCAATGTTAATTTCTTGTCTGTTGCAGAAAATGCAAATATCAACGGCTATACCTATCAAATAAATGTAGATATAACAGATTTAAACGGCGAAACCAAAACAAAAATACTTACAGTAAATGCTGGCAAAAGCGATATTCTGTTAAAGGTGTTAATGCTCGACAAAATCTTTTCTTCGGCTAAGTTGGATAGCATATCTTTTGTGGTTACCAATTTAAATACAGAACCGATAAAGGCCAAAATTAGCTCAGAGTGGTTTAAATTGGAATATCCGGGTAGATTGATCAATCAAAGTTTCCTCCAAAGCAAGCCCGAAAAATATAATATAAGCAAGTCCGAATTTCTGCAGTATTTTCCTAACGATGATTATGAAGGAGACGGGCTTCCAGAAAATTGGAATGCCAATAAAATAAATTTTGCCCAAAATATAGATGTTGAGCAGGGCCTTAGTGAAATGGCCATTAACAGCAAAAAAATATCTTCTGGCTATTATAAAGTTCGATTTAAAGCCATAAACGATGAGCAGGATTCTGTAATTGTTGAAAAAACTGTTCGCATTTATAAAAATGAAGCAGAAAATATTTTAACTGGAAGAGAGTGGCTGGTTACAGAGAAAACCAATATTCAGCCTGGAGAAGTTGCTTCTTTTAGATTGGCGAGCATTCTCCCGAATGCCAAAGCCTATTACGAAGTTTACTATAAAGATAAAATTGTAGAAAAAGTTTGGTTAAAAGTGGGCCCAAAACAAACCATCATTAACATTAAGCCTCAACATTATTTTATTGATGGTTTTGCAGTTCAGTTTACGATGGTTCAGGGGGGAAGAATTTACCAATCATTTAATGAAATTACCATTGTTGATGAAAAGAACCAACTCGATATTAAATTTTTAACGTTTAGGGATAAGCTTCAACCGGGCGAAAAGGAGAACTGGAAACTTAGCATTGTTAATAAAAAAGGCGAAAAGCAGATGGCCGAAATGGTTGCCTCATTATATGATGCATCGTTGGATGATTTGAAAACCATGAACTGGAATAAAATTGTTGCACCTAAATACAATTATTACCAATACAACTGGAACTTTAATCTGAATAATGTTATACAGGGCAATGATCTTTGGTTTTTAAGAAACTATTACAATTATTATGAAATAGCCAAGAGAAATTATGAGGTGTTAAACTTTTTCGGTGCCAATTACAGCTATGATTTTAAATACAATTACAATGAATACATCAAGAAAATCGATATAGAAAAACGTAAGAAAAATGTAGAAATAGCGGCCAAAAGACTGGAAGAATTAAAAGCCACAGGTAAAATTTATGGAGTAGTAACAGATAAGGATGGTTTCGCAATTCCCGGTGCCTATGTTAAATCTGGAAATAAAAAAACAACTACAGATGCATCTGGGATTTACAGTATTGATGCAAAGTTGGGTGATGAGATTAAGGTTGGTTTTCTTGGTTACAACTCTGCTTCATCTAAAGTTGGATCTGTAAAAAGAATAAATTTTAAATTGGAAGAAGATCTTCATGGTCTTAATCAAGTTGATGTGGTTGGTTATGGATCGCAAAACAAAAAAGATATAACTGGCTCAGCAACTTATTACGATGAGCTGGAAGATCCAACTTTGAGACAAGAAGTAGAGGCTCTTAAAAGAAATGATCCGGCTCGATCGTTAAGAGTTCGAGGCTCTAGTCGCGTTGCTTATGATGCAACAGGGGCACCGGCTCCAGCTGCACTTGCTGAAGTGGTTGCGGTAGATGATAACAAAGTGTACGACTTTGTTTCTATTGAGAAAGCCTATGATCCTAAACTCGGCTTTGCAATTGTAAATGGTAAACTGGTTTATGGTCCAAGAAATATTGCTGCCCGCACTAATTTTAACGAAACCGCTTTCTTTTACCCACAATTACATACCAACGAAACCGGAGAAATAAACATCGAGTTTACAATCCCGCAATCTTTAACAAGGTATAAAATGATGGGTTTTGCCCATACTAAAGATTTTAAAACCGCAACAATAACCAAAGAGCTTATTACACAAAAACAGCTTTCAATCTCTGCCAATGCACCTAGATTTTTCCGCGAAGGCGATACCATCTTATTTAGTGCAAAACTGAATAATTTATCGGGTAATGAGCAAAAGGGAAATGCAATTTTAGAGTTGAGGGATGCAATATCGGGTAAGCCGATTTCAGTATTTGCAAACAATGTAATGGCTGGCCAAAACTTTCAGCTTTCCAATAATGGCAACCAATCTTTAAAATGGTCGCTTGTTATTCCATCCGGAATCGCTGCCATTACTTACAAGTTGGTAGCGCAGTCTGAAAAATTCTCTGATGGAGAAGAAATGACCATCCCTGTTTTACCGAATGCCATGTTGGTTACAGAAAGCATGTCGCTAAGTGTTCGTGGTGGTTTAAGCAAAACCTTTACCATGGATAAGCTCTTGAATTCAGGAAATTCCAAAACCTTAAAAAATCAATCTTTAACATTGGAGTTTACCTCAAATCCGGTTTGGTATGCTGTTCAGGCTTTGCCTTACTTAATGGAATACCCTTACGAATGTGCCGAGCAAACTTTTAGCAGGTTTTATGCAAACAGTTTTGCAACGGGAATCATCAATTCGTCACCAAAAATTAAAACCGTTTTCGATTCGTGGAAACAAACCAATAATGGAGAAGCCCTGCTTTCCAATCTAGAAAAAAATCCGGCACTAAAATCAGTTTTATTGGAGGAAACACCTTGGGTTAGAAATGCAGATAATGAAACAGAGCGCAAAAAGCGGTTAGCTGTTTTGTTTGATTTAAACAGAATGACTTATGAGTTAAAGGCCAATTTCGATAAACTGGAAAATATGCAGTTTAGCAACGGTGCTTTCCCGTGGTTTTCTGGAATGCAGGAGGATCGTTATATCACACAGCACATTGCTTTGGGTATTGGCCAATTAAAACACTTAAAGGTTGTAAACGAAAAAGAGTTTCCAAAATTAAATTTGATGCTGAGCAAAGCAACCAATTATCTGGATGCGAGATTGGTAGAGGATTACAAACATGACCTCGAAAGAAAAACTGCCTCTAGTTATTTACAAATGCATTATCTGTATGCCAGAAGTTATTCGAACCAGAAAAATACAAATACCGATTTTGCTAAGGCCTATCAGTTTTACATTAAAAGAATTATCCAAAACTGGAAATATATGGAGCCATACCAATTGGCGCAATCGGCACTTATTTTAGAAAGAAATTCAAACCATGCCGAAGCAATAAAAATTATCGGTCTTTTAAAACAGACCGCCCAGCAAAGCGATGAATTGGGCATGTACTGGAAAGCAAATAGAAGCGGTTGGTGGTGGTACCAAAACCCGATTGAAACACAGGCCTTGCTAATTGAAGCTTTTGATGAAGTGGCTAATGATGCTAAAGCCGTAGAGGAAATGAAAATCTGGTTGTTAAAAAATAAACAGACCAACGATTGGAAAACCACCAAAGCAACCGCCTCTGCATGTTACGCATTGTTGATGCGTGGATACAATTTACTCGGCGAATCTACCGAACCAGGAATTTTAATCGGGGGGAAATCGTTTTCACAAATGGGCTTAAATACCCAATCAAAAGAAGCTGGTACAGGATATGAAAAGATAACAATTACTGCTCAGGATGTTAAGCCAGAAATGGCTCGGGTTCAAATCAAAAACAACAATAATGGTATTGCATGGGGTGCATATTATTGGCAATATTTTGAACAATTGGATAAAATTATGCCAAGTGCCACAGGTGTAAAAATTAACAAACAGTTGTTTTTACAAAAGCAAACCGAAAAAGGAAATTTGCTAACGCCTTTAACTAAAGTTAATGTACTGGTTCCGGGAGATTTGGTGAAAGTTAGAATTGAAATTTTTTGCGATCGGGATATGGAATATATGCATTTAAAAGATTTGCGTTCATCGGGTTTCGAGCCGGTTAATGTAATTTCCCAGTATAAATATCAAGGTGGTTTAAGCTATTATGAAAGTACAAAAGATGCATCGACCAATTTTTTCATTAGCTATTTGCCAAAGGGAACTTATGTTTTTGAATATCCTTTAAGGGTTACGCATTCTGGCAATTTCTCTAACGGGATTACAACTTTGCAAAGCATGTATGCGCCAGAGTTTACCACGCATTCTGAAGGAATTAGGGTACATGTTAAGCCACAAAATTAAAGGAGGTTTAATCTGTTAGCTTGATATTGGTATAAGTTGCACCAATCGGGATAATTTTATCGCCAATCCAGATCTGATTGCGATCGAACTTGGTAATTTTATTTTTGGCAATGATAAATGCCCGATGGCAACGTACAAAATCTGCTTTTGGTAGCAATTCTGCCAAATCGTTTATGGTAATTCTTGAGCTTAAAAGTTTATCCTTCAATTGGATCTGCGTATAATTTCCCGAGGCTTCAACATAAAGGATTTTGTCCAATTCTACCTTAATTTGTTCATAACCATCTTTTACAAAAATGTACTCATTTTTCTGATCCAGCCTTTGGTTGCGTAGATTATACAGTTCCTGAGCCTTGTTACAGGCTTTTAAAAAACGGGAAAGTGAAAAAGGTTTTAACAAATAATCAACAGCGTCAAGTTCAAAACTTTGTACAGCATGTTCTGTATAGGCAGTGGTAAAAATTATCATCGGTGGATTGCTCAAGCTTTTCAGAAAATCAATTCCGTTGATGTCTGGCATCTTAATATCCAGAAAAATTAATTCAACTTTGTTTTGTTGTAGATAAGTGATCGCTTCAAAAGCATTGGTAAACTGAGATTTTAATTCGATAAAAGGTACTTTTGATGCATGCGATTTAATAATCTCAAGCGCAATGGGTTCGTCATCTATCGCAATAGCTATCATAATCCAAAACTAACATAAATCCATAATTTGCTTATTGTTTAATGGAAAATTAATCTAGCTCCAAGGTTAGGTGTACAAAAAACTCCTGCGCACTTTCTCTAATTATCAACTCATGTCTTCCAAAATAAAGCAAAGCCAGGCGCTGTTTTACATTTTCCAATCCGATACCGCTTTTAAGTTTTTCCGGATCGTTATCTGCCTTGATGTAAATGCTATTGCTGATGTCGAAATACAGTGTTTTCTCTTTAGTTTGTAGGGTAATTTTTATGTAAGATGGCTGTTGAAGGCTAATACCATGTTTAAATGCATTTTCGATAAATGGAATCAACAACATGGGAGTAATCTGTAAATTATTTAATTGTTCCTCAATGTGTGTATCGATTTTTATATCCGCAGAGCGGGATGTTCGTAATTTTTGCAAATCGATATAATTGTTAAGGTATTCAACTTCTCTGGTAAGCGAAATTTTATCGAGTGTATTTTCATGCAACATAAAACGCATCATATCGCCAAGTTTTTGGATGCCTTCTCCGGTTCTTTCCGCATTTTCCTGTAAAGCTGTTCCGAATAAAGTATTTAATGCATTGAAGAGAAAATGAGGATTAATCTGTGATTTTAAGAAATTTAAGTTTGCATCCGATTTGCCAAGTTCGGTTTTAAGCATTTGAATTTCCGTAAGTTTCTCAAATTTATGTTTGTAAATGTACCAAGCAAGCGGTGTAGAGATGCATATTAGCGTTATTGAAGTTAAAATCAAGGTAATTGGTATGGCATTTCCACCTCGCATAAATGGCGCAAGAAAGAGCAATAGCACTAACGAAATGGCGATGGTAATCCCAACGTTGCCCCAAAAATATCTTCCGAAACCTTTAAAGTTTTTTCTAAGCTTTGGTATCGTAAAATATATTGAATAAAAAGTTAGCAGAATGTTAACCGGTGGAGCTACTAACCAAATAATTAAAACATCAAAATCGAATCTTACGGATAAAACCGCTCCAAAAAGCATTAGGGTGATTAACCAGATTCGTGTTGTGGTAAAAATTTCAGGAATGATGTTTTTGTATTCATGCTTTAAAAATGGAATTTTATGAAGTAGTTCTAGACCAGTTTCGTTAAAAAAAGCATATAAATTAAATAATAGGTGTAGAAAAAAGATATACGTAAAAGCCTCGCCAAAAAACACATCATAAGCATGGCCTAAATCGTCATATTGAACCAAGCGATATGCCTCTGAATAGGTGTTTGCAACCATCCACGCAATAATGGAGAAAGCGGTGGTCGAAACAGTAAAAATGATACTTAGGGTTACATCCCGCTGTTTTGCCAATTGTGGCATAAAAACGAAATTGAACAATAAGAAACTAATGTATAAAATGCTGATTTTGAAAATCTCTGGAATAAAATAATTCTGTAAAACGCTGTAATCGATCTGGTTTTCTGTGAAACCATAAGAATTTGGAGAGCCGTAAGTTGTTTGCGAGCAGATCCCGATCAGAGCCAAGATATATATGGTGGTCGAAATCCAGAATTCCAGCTGATTGATGCTTTTTGTTTTCATTTTATAGTTGTTGATCTGTTATAGAGATACAGAATGTTTTCTGTTTATGGGTGCAATTTTACAAACGAAATGGATGTTAAATTTTAAAATGTGATGGAAGCCCGAAAAAATGTGATGAATAAACCATGAGGTTGCGAAAGATATTAATTTTTAACTTTGACCATTCACGCTTTAAAAATTTATTATTTATGACGGTTTACGGAATTCCAAATTGCAATACGGTTAAAAAATCTCTCGATTGGTTGAAAGCAAATCACATCGACTTTGAATTTCACGATTTTAAGAAAAAAGGCATTACCGCAGAAAAATTAAATACCTGGTGCAATATTTTTGGATGGGAAACTGTTTTAAATCGCAAGGGTTTAACCTGGAAAAAGTTAACTAAAGAGGAACAGGCTAAAATAGACAATCAAAATTCGGCTATAGCGTATTTGATTAAGAATACAAGTGCAATTAAACGTCCAATTATAGAGAAAAATGGCAGTGCCATATTAATTGGATTTGATGATGACAAATATCAGCAAACACTCGCTTAGTTCGTTTGTTTAATGTTAAAGTTTGTTAAAAGCGAATTTTAACTGTTCAACTAAATTACTTTTGAGTATGTATAGGCTAATCATAATTCTTTTCCTTGCGCTTCCATTCAGCGGATTTTCACAAACAGTTGCAACCGGTTCTGTTTTCGATTATAATAAAAAAACAGTTTCGTTGCCTGGTGTTACGGTAAGAAACTTGACCACCAAGAAAACTTCAAGTACCAATAATGCCGGTAAGTATACCATTGGCGCTAACATTGGTGATTTAATTGAATTTACATTGGTTGGCTACCATACAGATACTTTGTACTTAACCAATCTTTTAAATAGAACAATTTATCTTCCGGTTAAAAGCAACAGCTTAAGCGATGTAGACATTACGGCTGTAAAAATCAATAAGGAAATTATGAATGCCAAAGATCCCTTGGCAGAAAAATATACACTGTTAAATACTGGTGGAAATTTGGATCGCAAGAAAATGCACGATAAAGTTGGTGGTTTAAACCTTAATCTGGGATACGGCAAATACAAAAGACAACAGCGCAAAGAAGCTGATTTAGAAGAGCGTGAAGGATATCTACAGGAAATAGACTATAATTTTACGGAGAAAGCGGTAACCGAATTAACCAAGCTTCAGGGAGAAGATTTAAAGAACTTTATGATAATTTACCGCCCCTCTGTTGAGCAGGTTAAAGCAGAACGGCCGTATCGGTACGCATTCTATATTTCTAGAGCATTTTACGCTTGGCAAAAATTGACCCCTCAAGAAAGAAAACTTCAGGATTTGCCAAAGCTTAAAGCGAACTAATATCCCCCTATATTGGTAACATTATTTGCACAAAGTAGTCATAACGTGCATATTTTTTATATTTACCAACTCTAACAACCTTATTATGAATTTAAGAATAAACAAACTAATCACTCTATGTTTAGTTTGTTGTTTAGTGGCGTTTAAAGTCTCTGCTCAACAAGCTACAACACCTGCAACCCCACCAGTTAGCAACTATGTTCCTTCTGATGCTTTTGGCCCATTATTTTACACCCAAAACGGAAACGAATTTAGATCTGCAATTGGTGCTCCCGGACCAAAATATTGGCAAAACCGTGTGGATTACAACATTACCGCCAGTTTAGATGAAACTAAAAATATCATTACAGGCAGTGTTACAATTACTTATAAAAATAACAGCCCCGATAAATTACCTTATCTATGGTTACAGTTAGATCAAAATACTTTCAAAGAAACCTCACGTGGTTATGCAATCACTCCAAATCGGAGCCGTTACGGTGCACAAGGTGAGAAATTTGATGGTGGTTACAAAATTCAAAACATCTCGGTTTCACAAAAGGCTGCGCCAGTAAAATTTACGTCTTTAGTAGAAGATACAAGAATGCAGATTCGTTTAGATCAGCCATTGGCGGCAAACGGCGATTTAGTGACCATTAAAATGGATTATTCTTATGTTTTACCTAAAGAAGGATCTGATAGAACCGGTCATTTAACCACCAAAAACGGTGAAATTTTTGCAGTTGCACAATGGTTTCCTCGTATGTGTGTATATGATGATGTAATTGGATGGAACACTTTGCCGTATTGGGGCGGCGGCGAGTTTTACTGTGAATATGGAGATATAAATTTTGCAATAACAGCGCCTGCAAATCATATTGTAATGGGTTCTGGTGAGTTGTTAAATCCTCAGGAAGTTTTTACTGCAGAACAACTGCAAAGATGGAACGCAGCTAAAAATAGCGATGCAACAGTTCACATCCGTACAGAAGCGGAAGTTACTGATCCAAAATCTCGCCCTGCTAAAGACAAATTAACCTGGAAATTTAAAATTACAAATGCTCGCGATGCTGCTTGGGCTTCATCAAAAGCCTTCGTTTTAGATGCTGCTCGCATAAACTTGCCTAGTGGAAAAAAATCGTTAGCGGTTTCTGCTCAACCGGTAGAAAGTAATGGTGTCGATTCATATGGTCGTGGAGTAGAGTATGTAAAGTCTACTATCGAACATTATTCTACCAAATGGTTTGAATATCCTTATCCAATGGCTGTTAATGTGGCAACAAATATTGGGGGTATGGAATATCCTGGAATTGTTTTCTGTGGATGGACCGCCAAAAAAGGAAGTGCTTGGGGTGTTATCGATCATGAATTTGGCCATACTTGGTTCCCGATGATTGTAGGTTCTAATGAGCGTAAATATGGATGGATGGACGAAGGTTTCAATACTTTTATCAATGGAATTTCCTCTAAAAACTTTAACAACGGCGAATACAAACAACGTGATGCCAACATGAATGCAATTGGCAAAAGCGTAATTGGAAATCCGAGATATGAAAATATTATGCAAATGCCTGACGGAATGGCTGAAGCCAATATTGGTGTTAACCTGTATAGCAAACCAGGTTGGGGATTGGATATTCTAAGAGAGCAAGTTTTAGGCGAAGATCGTTTTGATTTTGCTTTCCGCCAGTATATTAAAAATTGGGCGTTCAAACATCCAACACCATTTGATTTTTTCCGTTCTATGGAAAATGGAGCGGGCGAAGATTTGGCTTGGTTCTGGAGAAGCTGGTGGTTAAACAACTGGAAAATGGATCAAGGCATTACAGATGTTTTGGCTGTTAAAAAAGATGGACAGATTACGGGCTACACCATTAAAGTTGTTAATCTGGAGAAAATGCCAATGCCAATTATTCTTCAAATTAAAACAAAGAGCGGAAAAACAGAAATCGTAAAAGTTCCCGTTGATGTATGGATGAAAAACTCAACTTGGACCGTTCGTTATCCAACAACAGAAGAAGTTGTTTCTGTAGTTTTAGATCCGAACAAGGTATTGCCTGATGGAAATGCAGACAATAATTCATGGACTGCTACGGGTGGCAGCGCTGCATCAGCTCCAACAGTAAATTTAGATCAGTATTTAGGTGTGTATGGCAGCACTAAATTGCCAGTTAAAATTACGGTAACTAAAGCTGATGGAAATTTAATGGTTCAGGCAACCGGACAGCAACCTTTTCCATTAACCTATGTTAGCGGTAATAAATTTTCTTTTGAAGAAGGTGGCATCGATATGGATTTCGATTTAACCAAAAAAGAAGTAACCCTTAGTCAAGGTGGAGAAAGTTATGTCTTCACAAAAGATAAATAGATTATAAACAAATTAAAGCCCGGTAAAATTAGTTTTACCGGGCTTTTTTATATAATTTTTATCCATGGAAAACGCTGTTCGGAAAAATGTTTTTGAGGTTTATGATAAAATTGCAGATTGGTTTGCCGAAAATCGGTGTGCTGGTTTAATGGAAAAATCCTATTTGGATAAAATAATCTCCCTTTTGAATACAAAGTCAACAGTTTTAGATTTAGGCTGTGGAACTGGAAAGCCAATTTTAGAATATTTACACAACCATAAGCTTAACGTAACCGGAGTTGATGCAAGCCATAAAATGATCGCAATTGCTAGAAAGAGTTTTCCTGATGTAGAATTTTTATTGGCAGACATGCGTAAAATATCTCTTAATAAAAAGTTTGATGCTATAATTGCATGGCATAGCTTTTTCCATTTGCCAGCAGAAGATCAGCCTTCAATGTTCAATACTTTTAAAACACATTTAAAAACAGGTGGAATATTGCTATTTACATCTGGCACGGAAAGGGGATAAACCTGGGGGATAAATGGTGGCGAAAACTTATTTCATGCCTCATTGGATACAGGTGAATACCAATCACTTTTAACAATGAATCAGTTTGATGTTTTAGAACATAAAATTAATGATGAGAACTGTGGTGGTGCAACAGTTTGGATGGCACAATATAATCCTCAATAATTTTGCTAAATAATATAACTTTGCCAAATGGCCGAAGCGCAGAAAAATAATCCCCTACATGGCATTACGCTAGAAAAAATAGTTACCGATCTTCAAACACATTATGGCTGGGAGAAGCTCGGCTCGTTAATACGAATAGATTGTTTTAATAATAATCAGACTATAAAATCGAGTTTAAAGTTTCTACGAAGAATGCCTTGGGCACGTAAAAAAGTTGAAGAATTGTATCTGGATACTTTTCATAAATAGCCTGGCCATTGTTCGGGATTATTTGCTTACATCCTTATAAGTTAAAATATCGGTTCCTTTACAATCAGACACCAACTTTTTTACTTCGAATATGGCAATCGGACTGTTCTCATTAAAATACCTCGAATAGGCCATATAATCTCCATTACTGGTTTTGGCATCGATTACGTACATGTGCCAAAAATTATTTCCGGATGGTAATGAGATCACAATTTTTCTTCCTGCAGTTAATTCTTCATCAATGGTTTTAAATAGTTTAGTTATTGGGAAATTGTTCCCTCTTGGGATATTAAATTGATGTTCAAACTTTAATCCTGCAATCGTTTTTCCATTAAAGTTTGCAAAAGTTCCATCTGCCTTATCCTTCCAACTATTCTGAAGCACATAATAATCAGCACTAACCTTGTTATTGTATTTCAGTATCATTTCGATAGACATTGGAATACAAGACATGCTATAAAGCTGTTTGTGTTTAGCGGCCACATTTTTGAGTGTGGTTACCGATTGATAATTTTTATGGGTATTACCAAAATTGGATATAGCCAGAAAAACACTTATTGCAATAATTTTTTTTAAAAGCATGGCATCTGTTCGAAAAGCTAAGTTAATGTTCCTGCAATAAATTGTACTTTTTTGATGATTTTTTTAAAAAAAAATACAACTCACCTGTCACATTTTGAAATTCTTTGTGTCTTATGGTTATTAGTAATTCAATTGCTATCCATCAAACAAACAAAAAATTAAAATTTCAGATATGAAAACCTATTTATTAGCCGTTCTATGTATTATATCTACGAAAGTCTTCGCACAACAGGGAGGTAGCATTACTGGTAAAATTTTAGAATCGAAAACAAGTCTCCCTATAGAATATGCCGGAATAATATTATCGAACAAAACAGATTCGACTAAAAAAGTTGGTGTAGTAACCAATAAACAAGGCGAATTTGTATTTGCTTCGGTTGCCAATGGAGATTATAAAATCAAAATTTCGGTAATTGGTTATAATGCGATCATCAAAAACATAACCATAAAAGATAAGCCTTATAATTTAGGAACTTTAAAGATGGAAGAAGACGCCATATCGCTTAAAGATGTTGCAGTAAACGGACGTTTTGCCACAGCTACGGTAAAAAAAGATACTGTAGAATTTAACGCTGATGCATATAAAACAAAACCTAATGCTGCGGTAGAGGATTTATTGAAAAAACTGCCTGGCGTTACCGTTGATAAAGACGGAAGCATTTTGGTACAGGGCCAAAAAGTTACCCGTTTAACGGTAGATGGTAAAGACTTCTTTGGAACAGATCCTAAAACAGCAACTAAAAATCTTCCAGCTGATGCCATTGCCAAAGTTCAGTTGATTGATAGTAAAACCCAAGAAGCCAAAGCAACCGGTATAGATGATGGCCAAAGGGAAAAAGTATTAAATTTAACTATTAAAGAGGATAAGAAAAAGGGCTGGTTCGGAAACGTCAATGCATCTGGCGGTACAACAGATAAATATAATGGGTACTTAAGTGCCAATCACTTTAACAAAAATCTTCAGTTTGCAGTATTGGGGATGAGCAACAATACCAACGATGCAAGTTTCGGTTATGATGATTTAAGTAGTTTTAGTGGTGGAAATATTGGTAATATTTTTGCCCCACCTGCCGGAGGAAGCTTCTCTATAAACAACAATAATGGCAAAGTAACCGTTGGAGGAAGTGGCGTTTTTGACAACAATGCAATCGGGTTATACACAACACATAGCGGTGGGGTAAATTTTAGCAACTCTTGGGGCAAGAATAATAAGCTTGCCGTAAGCGCAAGTTATTTTACGTATTTCTCATCTGGTTTGGGCGATAAATTGTCAAACATCCAGGATTTAAATTCTACAGATATCCTACGTACCTTGGATAATACCAATAGAAATAGCGATAATCAGGCGCATCGTTTTAATTTTAAGGCAGAATACCACCCAGATTCTTTAACCGATATTGTTTTGCGTCCGAATGTAATTTTAAACAATACAACCAATATCAATAATAGATTTTTTAATGCTTCATTCGATGCTACGGGTAAAGCAAATGATGGAACACAGTATTACAATCAGCATAATTTTACGCCCGCCTTGTTTGGGGAATTTTCTGTATTGCGAAGATTAGGGAATAAGAAGGGTTCAATTTCCATTCGGTTAAATGCGACAAGCAATACATACAACTCTGATTGGTTAAATCAATCGGTTTTAAACCAATATGCAAATGGAGGAACAACCGTTACCAACATTAATCAACAAGCCAATCAGGAAAACGATTCGAAAAACTATACGGCTAACGCGAACTATGCAAGGCAGTTTAATACAAAATGGAGCGGAAACATCACTTATGGATATACTAAAAGCATAATCAACGCACAGCAAGCCACTTTTGATTACAATGCAACCACAGATCGCTATGAAACCGTTGTTCCATCTTTAACCAATACTTTTGATAATGATAACAGCTTGCAGATTGCGGGACTGGGATTTATTTACACGGGAAAAGATTGGACTTATAATTTTGGTGTAAATGCTCAGGAAAGTAAATTAAATGCAAATATTTTCAGTAATACAGGTTCTAATATGGGTAATATCGAAAAATCATATTATAATTTGTTGCCAAGATTAACCATCAATTTTAAAAATAAGACAAACCAAACCATTGCCATTAATTACAGGGCAAGCGTAAATTTACCATCGGTAACCGATTTGCAACCTGTACAAAATAATACAAACCCGCTTTATCAGCGCTTGGGAAATCCAGATTTGGAAGCTAGAAAAAGTCATCGTCTATCGGTAAACTTCAACACCTTTAGTCCAGATAACAATCATTACTGGAATGGCTATTTCCTTTATAACCTGGCTTTCGATGATACAGGAAACAACATCACTTATAATAATGGAATTCAGACTGTAAAACCCATAAATGTGGATGGAAATTATTATTTAAGAGCAGGAACATTCTTTGGAATGCCTTCAAAATTGAAGGGTTTACGTATGAATTATGGACTAAATTTATTTACAGAACACAGAACAAATTTTATTAGCGATGTTAAAAATATCACAAACAGATATGAAGCCGGCCCAAATATTAATTGGAGTTACGATGTTGATGATAAATTTAACGCCAGCATTTATGCCTATGTAGCTTATACTAAGGTAAATAATTCGGCGGAGACTGCAATTGATAACAAATACTTTACCCTGAACAACGATTTAAGTCTGAGTTATGAGTTTATTAAGGATTTGAGAATAGAAGCCGATTTAAATCATGTAGGTTCTGCAGGAAGAGCCGATGGTTTTAACAATAACTATTTCTTGCTTAACGCTGGCATAAACAAATATGTTATGCAACGCAGAATTACAATAAGCTTTAAGGGCTTTGATATATTAAAACAAAATACAAGTATAGACAGAATTGTAAACAGCAGTAGGATAGAAGATGTTCGGTACAATAACATAACCCGTTATTTCTATCTATCTCTAAACTATAAATTAACCAAAGTTGGTCCTAAAAGCGAAAGAGGAAACCCGCGAAATACGGTGAATTAAAAATTACTGTTTAAACAATCTAAATCCGTAACCCTAAAAAGTTTCGGATTTTTATTTAACGCCTTAAATTTTATCTTTGAGAATCCGATAAACAAAACCTATGAAAAAAGCGCTTCCCATTATTTGCCTGCTATATCTAATTTGCACTTTTTCTGCCTGTAAAAAGGGCCAGATCAAAAATCTAAATAGCATTGGCTATGGAACATCTTTTGGAATGTGTATCGGCTACTGCTCAAATAACTTAACCATCAGCGATTTGAAGGTTGTGTTTTCAAAATCTAAAAACGGGCAGGCTCCCGATACAAAAACATGTAGCAAAAGCATTTCTGAAGATGAGGTTAACGCTATAAAGGTTTTATTGAATTCGGATAAAATTTCGGCTTTGCCAGAAGTTATCGGTTGCCCGGATTGTGCAGATGGCGGAGCAGAATATGTAGCCATTAATGCCGATGGAAAACAGTATAAGATTACTTTCGAATATGGTAAGGCTCCAAAAGAACTTGAAGCTGCGGTTGCAAAACTAAAATCACTCAAAGAAAGTTTTAAGGATTGTAATTAAATCAATTCCCTAATATAATGGGTGCGCTTTTGCCATTCCCCATGATAATTACTTTTGCATTTGGTGATTTCGCAATTTCCTTTTGTGCCAGAATAGATTCGTACTGTAACTGTTTATCGCTTAAGCCAGTGGAGAGAATTTTTTGGTAATCGGCTATTCCCTGAGCTTCTACACGTTTCCGCTCTGCTTCTTGGCGTTCTTTCTGAAGTACGAAAGTCATTTTCTGAGCATCCTGTTCTGCGTTTATTTTAGATTCTATGCTTGCCTTGACAGATGCGGGTAAGGTAATGTTTCTAACCAATAATTGCTCTAACTCTAAACCCCTTTTGGAAAAGCTTTTGTTTATTGTGGCAAATATTTTAGATTGAAATTCATCTCGTTTGCTTGAATATAAAGCAACCGCATCGTAAGAAACCGCATTATCTCTTATTGCCGTTCTAGAAACCGGGCGCACAATTTTTTCCAGATAATCTGTTCCTATTTCTTTTAATATATCTGGTGCAGAACTCGCCTTTACCCGAAATAACACAGAAAGGTCAATTACAACTTCCAAACCATCGGCAGATAAAACACGCAGTGCATCATCGCCTTCCTTGTTTCCTTCATCGTGAACACCAGACATGGTATAGTTTTGGGTTTTAACATCAAAAGGTGTAACCTCGGCAATTGGATTAATTACATTCAGTCCACTATATAAAACTTGATTATCTACTTTTCCAAATACAGTTTTAACACCAACTTCGCCTGCGTCAATTACTTTAAACATGGAAAGTGATAAGCCAATAAGCACTACTACAATCCCAACAATTTTTATAATATTTCCATAGCGGCTTGCTGGGTTGTTTGGTGATGATAATATAAAGCCTACAATTAGAATAATAATACCTACAATACTTAAGAACATATAATTTTATTTACTTAAATAAAGATATGTTATTTAACATGATGTAGAAAAAAATAAATTTGTCTTTTTCTAATCGTTTTGGCCTTAGTAATTGTTAACTGCTTAGCCGGTAAAATCTCGAATTTCATCTGCCATTTAAACCCGATATTCGCGGAAAGCCAACAATTCTTCATTGTTGCTTGTAGCATTAGCGGGACCGAAGGCAGCCGAAGAATTACTGTAACTGCTTTCCAAAAGCGAGTCTTTAAACTGTTGGGATGTGAAACATGTTCAGCATGACGAGTGTAGGACTTGGGTTTGCTGAAAATTCGCAACTGCTTAACCGTCAATTCAAAACTGGAATCTTCGCGTTCCAAATTTTTTCTCCTAACCCCTTGATTTTTAAAAAGAATTGTTCTACTTTTGCAGTCCGTTTTATGGGCTATCTGTAAGGATGCCGGGGGAGCGGTAAAATAATTAAATAAAAAATTAAAAAAGCACAATGCCAACCATTCAACAATTAGTTAGAAAAGGTAGAGTAGCACTGGAGTTCAAGAGTAAGTCTCCAGCGTTGGACAGCTGTCCACAGCGAAGAGGTGTATGTACACGTGTGTACACCACTACCCCTAAAAAACCAAACTCAGCAATGCGTAAAGTAGCCCGTGTTCGTTTAACGAACGGTAAAGAGGTGAATGCATACATTCCTGGAGAAGGTCACAACTTACAAGAACACTCAATCGTTTTGATCCGTGGTGGTCGTGTTAAAGATTTACCAGGTGTACGTTACCACATCATTCGTGGTGCATTAGATACATCAGGTGTAGCTGGTCGTAACCAACGTCGTTCTAAATATGGTACTAAACGTCCTAAACCAGGACAAGTAGCTGCGGCGCCAACAAAAGGTAAAAAGAAATAATCGGGAGGAAATAAGAAATGAGAAAGTCAAAACCAAAAAAGAGAATTATTCTTCCTGATCCAAAATTTAATGATGTTCAGGTAACTCGTTTTGTAAACAATATGATGTACGATGGAAAAAAATCTATCGCTTATGATATTTTTTACGATGCTGTTGAAATTGCTGAAAAGAAAGCAGGTGAAAACGGTTTGGAGATATTTAAACGTGCTTTAACTAACATTATGCCAGCTGTAGAGGTTAAATCTCGTCGTGTTGGTGGTGCTAACTTCCAGGTTCCAACTGAGGTTAGACCAGAGCGTAAAACAGCATTAGGCATGAAATGGTTAATTTTATATGCTCGTCGTCGTGGTGAAAAAACCATGAAAGAGAAGTTAGCTGGTGAAATTGTAGCCGCTGCTAAAGGTGAAGGTGCTGCTGTTAAGAAGAAAGAAGATACGCACAAAATGGCTGAAGCGAACAAAGCGTTCTCACACTTCAGATTCTAAAATTAAATGATTGAATTTTGAATGATTGAATGATTGAGTTTTGAATGGCATTTAGCACATTCACTCATTCACTCATTTTCTCATTCATTCATTAAACAAAACAATGGCAAGAGATTTAAAATTTACAAGAAATATTGGAATCGCGGCTCACATTGATGCAGGTAAAACTACAACAACAGAGCGTATTCTTTATTATGCTGGTGTTAGTCATAAAATTGGTGAAGTGCACGAAGGTGCTGCAACAATGGACTGGATGGCGCAAGAGCAAGAGCGTGGTATCACGATCACCTCTGCTGCAACTACGGTTGAGTGGAAATACAGAGGTCAGGCTTACCACATGAACATTATCGATACACCAGGACACGTAGATTTTACCGTTGAGGTAAACCGTTCGTTACGTGTATTAGATGGTTTAGTATTCTTGTTTTCTGCAGTTGATGGTGTTGAGCCTCAATCAGAAACCAACTGGCGTTTAGCTAACAACTATAATGTTGCCCGTATCGGTTTCGTTAACAAAATGGACCGTTCTGGAGCTGACTTCTTAAAAGTTGTTAAACAGGTTAAAGATATGTTAGGTAGTAATGCAGTTCCATTGCAGTTACCTATCGGTTCTGAAGATAACTTTAAAGGTGTGGTTGATTTGATCAACAACCGTGGTATTGTTTGGAATGAGCATGATAAAGGGATGACCTTTACTGAAGTGCCTATCCCAGAAGATATGCTTGATGAAGTTGCTGAGTGGAGAGAAAAATTATTAGAATCAGTTGCTGATTATGATGAGTCTTTAATGGAGAAATTCTTTGAAGATCCAAACTCAATTACTGAGCGTGAGATTTTAGATGCATTACGTGCAGCTGTTTTAGATGCTAAAATTGTACCTATGGTTTGTGGTTCATCTTTCAAAAACAAAGGTGTTCAAACCATGTTGGATTACGTGATGGAGTTATTGCCTTCGCCACTTGATTCTGAAGGTGTTGTTGGTACTAATCCTGATACTGGTGCTGAAGTTTTATTAAAACCAAGCATTAATGAGCCATTTGCAGCTTTGGCTTTTAAAATTGCAACTGACCCATTCGTAGGTCGCTTATGTTTCATTCGTGTTTACTCAGGTAACCTAGAAGCTGGTTCTTACGTTTATAACACCCGTTCAGAAAGTAAAGAACGTATTTCTCGTATCTTCCAAATGCACGCTAACAAGCAAAATCCTGTGCCTAATGTGGCTGCTGGAGATATTGCTGCGGTAGTTGGATTTAAGGATATTAAAACAGGTGATACACTATGTGAAGAGAAAAATCCAATCATTCTTGAATCAATGAACTTCCCTGAGCCAGTTATCGGTTTAGCAATTGAGCCTAAAACTCAAGCTGATGTTGATAAATTGGGTATGGGCTTAGCTAAATTGGCTGAAGAGGATCCTACATTTAGAGTTCAAACGGATCAAGAAACTGGTCAAACGGTTATCTCTGGTATGGGTGAGTTACACTTAGATATTTTAATTGACCGTTTAAAACGCGAATTTAAAGTAGAGGTTAACCAAGGTGCACCACAAGTAGCTTACAAAGAAGCTATTTTCGGTACAACTCAACACCGTGAAACATATAAAAAACAATCTGGTGGTCGTGGTAAATTTGCTGATATTCAAATTATCATTTCTCCAATTGATGCTGATTTCGAAAAAGGTGGTTTACAATTCGTGAACGAAATTACAGGTGGTTCAATTCCACGTGAATTTATCCCTTCTGTAGAAAAAGGATTCGCGGCTGCAATGGCTAATGGTGTTTTAGCTGGTTATCCACTTCCTGATATGAAAGTACGTTTGATTGATGGTTCGTTCCACGCAGTCGATTCAGATGCTTTATCATTTGAGCTTGCAGCTAAAATGGCATATCGTGAGGCTTTACCTAAATGTAAACCAACTTTGATGGAGCCAATCATGAAAATCGAAATCTTAACCCCTGAAGAAAACATGGGTGATGTTATCGGTGATATGAACCGTCGTCGTGGTCAATTATTAGGTATGGATACTCGTAATGGATCTCAGGTAATTAAAGCAACTGTGCCTCTTTCTGAAATGTTTGGTTATGTAACTCAGTTACGTACTATCACTTCAGGACGTGCAACTTCTACAATGGAATTTGACCATTATGAAGCAGCGCCTAAAAACGTACAGGATGAAGTAATTGCTAAATCAAAAGGCAGAATTAAGTCTGAAGACTAATTAAAAGATAAAGGAACAGAGAGCAAGGATAAAAGATAGGGTGTTTACATCAGTGGTCTTTATTCCTTGTTCTTTTATTCTTAATCACAAAAATAAATCCGGTCTTTGTTATTAATAGCTCTAACAAGGATCATAATTAAAATAGAAATGAGCCAAAGAATCAGAATTAAATTAAAATCTTACGATTACAACTTAGTAGATAAATCTGCTGAGAAAATCGTAAAAACTGTTAAACCTACGGGTGCAGTTGTAAGTGGACCAATTCCACTTCCTACAGAGAAAAAAATCTTTACTGTTTTACGTTCTCCACACGTAAACAAAAAAGCTAGAGAGCAATTTCAATTGTGCGCTTACAAACGCTTATTAGATATTTATAGCTCTAACTCTAAAACAGTTGATGCTTTAATGAAACTTGAATTACCTAGCGGTGTTGAAGTTGAAATCAAAGTTTAATTGATTTAAAAGAACTGAAAAGTCTCGATGCAAATCGAGACTTTTTTTTTGCTCTTTAATTTACCGGTTTTATGGAAACAAATAGGAGCTCCAAACCGTTGTAATTATTTAGACCCATATCATGAAAAAGCAAAACATAACAAATTCAGAAGAAATCGTTGAAGGTCAGGATTTTGCTGATCCAATGGAAGAAATAAATAAACAGCCATCATCTCATGGTGAGGTGGCTAACCAAAAAGGGAGCGATTTTTCTGAGCTAGAAGAAAGTAGAATGGAGCATCCGCCAAAGCACCGTGACGAAAATGGTTCTGATAAAAATGATACCGATAATACGAAAGGTGTTGATCAATCTACCGGGATTGACAAGGAATAAACTAATCTATAATACCGTTTCTTACAACAAAATTAATTAAGGAAGCTGTATTTTTTTTACCTGTTTTATCTAATAAACTCTGCCTGTTTCCCTCAATAGTTCTTTTGCTGGTAAATAGTTTTTCGGCAATTTCGCTGTTGGTAAATCCTTCTGCAATTAAATTAAGAATCTCTAATTCTCTTTTAGAAAGTTCAATATCAGATTTTAAAACGCTTGATGATCCAATTGCAAATCGTCCTCGCAATTGCGCTAAAAGTTTAATTGTAATGGCTGTACAAATATATTTGTAGCCCATAGAAACATTCTTTATTGCAAAAATTACTTCCTCAATATTTACATTTTTTAGCAAATATCCACTTGCTCCAGCATCCAAAGACTGTGAAACGTAATTTTCATGATCTAAAGTAGTGAGGATAATAACCTTAATTTTCGGATAGCGTGCTTTAATGATTGTTGTAAGCTCTATGCCGTTCATATCAGCCAATGTGATATCTGTAATGATGATATCTGGCATTGGCGCAGTTTTTAGAAGATTTAATACCTTGCTTCCACTCGAACTCTCAGCAATAATATTTATTGTTGGTTCATTACTCAATAAAGATATAATGCCATTTCTCATAATTGTATGATCATCAGCGAGTAATACTTTGATTGGGATTTTCAATTTTTACAAAGGTTCTAAACTAGTCTTAGATTCAAATATCGAAATAATAAGAAAGCTTAATATTTGAGTAAGTACGCAAAATATGCGTATTAATACGCATTTAGGGGCTTTATTATATTAAGTGTAATAAACAGGATGGTCTCTAGCGCTAAGATGTTTTTAACATTGCATTAACTGCACAAAAGGAAGTAATGTTAATTTAGGAATAAAAGATCAGTAATCTGCACATATACGGAATTATAATTTTTTGATTCATAAATTTGATAATTGCAATTTTCCGAATAAATACGTACCTGGTGATTGTACCGATGTTATGATGCTGTTTTATAAAGGCCTAATGATTTTATTGTTAAACTTTTTATGACCATTATATGTTATTGATAAAAGCTATAATATCACTATGAACACTGGAGAAGAAAATAATAATTTGATTAATCCCGAAAAGGATAAGAATGAAAATCAAAATATTGAATGGGATAATGGAGATCCAACTTATGGTCATGCGGTAAATCCTTCATCGTTTAAAAAGAAAGATGCACCAGAAGAAGAACATCTAAAAACTTCCGAAGAGGATGGAGACAAGCAAATTAATACCGATTTAAAAAATTTGAATTTGGCAAATGATTCTGATGTGGGTAACAGAAATAGTGAAAATGAAAAGGGAATTGGTGGCAAAGGTTTATAAAAAGAGGGATCATCCAAATGATCCCTCTTTAACAGGAATGACTTTTCCGGTAGATGGAAAAATAATTTAGAACTCAACAACTTTAAATTTTAATCAAGAACCTGATTGTCAGCCCTTAAATTGTTTAGTCAAAGTGATTTTGGTTTAATCTTGTCGCGAGTCCTAATAATAGAACAAAATTGAACATCTTAACCCGATTTTACAATGGGTGTTGAAACAAAATTATTGACATATGTCATGATTTTTAACCTGAATAGATGATCTTATATTCAGTATAAATCGCTCGTTTGAGTATAATCTTTTTTCACTCTGTTTCCATATTCTTTGGCCTTATTAATAAAATCCGGCGCATTATCTCTAATATCATCAATTATAGATTTTCCATCTGTCTCTCTTTTTTTGGTGGCGTATTTAAAACCATAAACAGCTGCGGCGCCTAATATTGCATATTTTAGTAAACTCATGATTTAATATTTTTTAATTGTTTAAATTCCTGTATTTAGTACTTCATCTTCATCTCTCTGATTAAGATTTGGGTTGGGCTGATCTTTAAAATCCTTAGATGAACTTCCTGTATGGCTTTCAGCGCTTTCAATTGTCGGATCTTTATCAGGGCTATTGTAAGCATCATCACTTAAAGAATCCTTGCCTTGCGTTCCGGTATTGTCTAAACCATCCCTCGCAGTAATGGGTTGCTGTAACCGATCCGCATTCGCCTTTTCAATAGTTTCTTTTCCAAAACTCGTTACTTCATTCCCGTCATTTCCTGCCTCATATTGCTTCTGAACTTCAGATTTCTGTTCATTATTTTCACCTGAACCTACATAACCTTCAATATGCTCTTTTTTATTATATATGCTGGTTTTCATAATTCCTTTTATTTAAAAACAGCTTAGAACAAAAATGGTTTCAACTTTCTAAAATATAGCAAGTTTTAAATCCAGTTTATTATTAAACAAAGAAGGCAGGAATAAATCCTGCCTTTTTTGTTTAACTCTTGTATGGAAAATTTCTGGATATTTTCCGCATCATGCGCTCAACCATATCGTCGGTAGAACTCATGATGTTATCATCCATAGTTTTAAAAAACCTCCAAAGCAGTTCGCCATCACCACCATTATTCAGTGTTAGAAACATGGTGCCTGTTCCAGACTTACCTCCAAAGCCACCAAAAATTACTGCCGATGCAATCGCTCCAGCCTCAGTTTTTGTTTGTTCAGTTTCGAATTTTCCGCCAATAACCGCATCTACACCAAGTACTTTTGCCACTTCATCTCTTGTATATTCATCTAGTTTACCCAACATACCTGCTTTTTTTAAAAGAATGTTGGTTTTGTCTACGTCCTGAAAATCTACGGTGTAGTCAGACCTTTTTCTTAGAAGAAAGGTGTACATGCTGGCCTGGATAGATTTCGACATAGATTGTTCTTGGTCACGATTGGCTTCTGCGCTAAAATTTTTGGGTTGTTTGCGATAAGAGATCTTCACTTCAAAAGGTAAAATGGCTACCAGTTTGTGAATTTTAATCGCATCTTTTAATTTGGGACTTTCGAAGACTTGTTTAGATCCTTCAAATTGTGCGTTTACCGCAGTTGTAAAACTGAGGAAAGTGATGAGCATTAATAAAGTTTTTTTCATTGTTATGGTTTATTTTTTTGTCGAAGATAATTCTTTGTTGATAAATAGATAAATCAAATTAGAAATAATATTAGCCCAGCATTTTTACCTTTTGCTTAACTTGGCGCCAGATTTAAGCATGTACATTAATGGAGTGGAAATATTTACTTTCGAATAAAAGGTTTGGGCAAGAAAGCTGGACAGGAGATACGGATAAAGCCCGATCCGATTTTCAAAGAGATTACGATCGTTTAATTTTTTCATCACCATTTAGGAGATTACAAAACAAAACCCAGGTTTTTCCCCTTCCGGGAAGTGTATTTGTTCATAATCGCCTAACCCATAGTTTAGAGGTTGCAAGTGTTGCAAGATCTATGGCAAATATTTTTCTGAATACTTTAGAAGAAAATAAATCTCTCCTATTAAAAGAAGTTCCACTAATAAACGAAGTGGGAAATATTGTTGCGGCGGCAGCCCTCGCACATGATCTTGGAAACCCGGCTTTCGGCCATTCTGGCGAAGCGGCAATCTCGCGGTATTTTACCGATGGAGACGGTAGAGTCTATCAAAAAGAAATGACAGAATCGCAATGGCACGATTTAATTAATTTTGAAGGTAATGCAAATGCGATTAGAATTCTTACCCATCCTTTAAAGGGAAAAGGTAATGATGCTTATGCGCTCACCTATTCAACGCTGGCCTCAATCGCCAAATATCCATGTGCATCAATAGCTGGTAAACAAAAAGGATTTTTGCATCGGAAAAAGTATGGCTTTTTTCAATCGGAAGAAGAAACTTTTATAAGAATTGCAAACGAACTTCATTTAGAAAAGGAAGATAATGAATATCTAATTTACAAACGCCATCCATTGGTTTATTTGGTAGAGGCTGCAGACGATATTTGTTATAGCATTATTGATTTGGAAGATGCACATCGATTGAAGATTCTTTCTTATGAAGAGGTAAGAAATTACTTATTGCCCTTTGCGAACTCTAAAACGATTGAAGATCGCTTAAAGAATGATTATGAAGATGATGATGCTAAAATTGGATTATTAAGAGCAAAAGCAATTAATACGCTAACCAGAACCTGTGCCGATATTTTTTATCGCGAGCAGGAAAGTTTACTTAACGGCACCTTAAATAAAAGCTTAACCGATTTAATTCCTGAACCCTATTTTTCGGCATGGAAGGCGGTAGAAAAAATATCGGTAGAAAGAATTTATAATTTCTCCTCTGTAATTCAAAAGGAAGTTGCAGGTTATAAAATTATGGCTGGCTTATTAGAAGAATTTGTTCCTGCACTAATTCATAACAACACACATTATTACAAAAAATTGGTTAAGCTAATTCCTAAACAGTATCATACAGATCGAACAGATATTTATTCTAGAACTCAAAGTGTTTTGGATTTCGTATCTGGAATGACAGATTTATATGCTGTAGATTTATACAGAAATATAAAGGGAATCTCTTTTCCTTCTGAAACTTAATATCTCTTATAGCTTTTGGCTCTATAATAAGGTGCTTTGTTTTGCATTTAATGGGGTTTTTGGTCCATAAAATCATTTAATTTTCAGCTTACGTGTAAAATTCTAGTTTCAAAACAGGTTATTTATTGTTGATTTATAGCTTTTTAGGCGGTTTTACTTGGCTTTAGCAACTCTTTTGTGTAAAGTTTATATAGTGGGATATACTAATTATTAGATTTGAGAGTTAAGGCATGTCCATCATCCGGCATCCTTTTAAACTTAATAGATCATATCCCTTTTATGAAAAAAACGTTTCTCGTTGCCATGCTATGTCTAAGTCTGGCATTTGCAGTGCAGGCACAAACACCTCAGCAATTTAATTATCAAGGTGCTGCCCGAAACACAAACGGAACTCCATTAGCAAATAAAAGTATTTCGCTAAGAATAAGTATTCTCGATGCTTCTGCATCTGGAGCCGCTCAATACACTGAAGTTAGAAGTGTTACCACAAATGCTTATGGATTATACAGCTTAATTATAGGTGGTACCGGAGCAACATCAACAACAGGTACAATGGCTAATGTAACCTGGGGAACAGGACTTAAATTTGTTAAGGTAGAAGTAGATCCAGATAATGGCTCGAATTTCAGCGTTGCTGGAACTGCACAATTATTAAGTGTACCTTATGCATTATATTCTGCGAATGGCCCACAAGGCCCTATTGGCTTAACCGGTGCTACAGGTGCTGTTGGCCCCGCAGGTCCTCAAGGCGTTGCTGGCCCTACTGGTCCGGCAGGTGTTGCTGGTGCAGTTGGTCCTCAAGGTCCAATAGGTTTAACAGGTGCGGTTGGTGCTACAGGCCCTCAGGGCGTTGCTGGTCCAGCTGGAGCTGTGGGTGCCCAAGGACCAATAGGTTTAACAGGAGCAACGGGTGCACAAGGTATACCGGGTGCAACGGGCCCTCAAGGTCCAATTGGATTAACTGGTTCTGCTGGTGCAACTGGAGCAAACGGTCCGCAAGGTCCTATAGGCTTAACGGGTGCTACAGGTGCACAGGGACCAATTGGTTTAACTGGAGCAACAGGCGCAACTGGAGCTAAGGGAGATAAAGGCGACAAAGGTGATACGGGAATTCAAGGTCCAGTTGGTCCATCAACCGGTGTTGCGGGCGGCGACTTAACAGGAAACTATCCCAACCCGACAATTGCTAATTTACAAGGTAAAACATTATCTGCCGGTGCACCAACGACTAATCAAGTTTTATTATTTGACGGTACAACATGGAAGCCTGTTACCTTAGATGTTTCTACCCTTCCCGGAGGAAAAGCTTTAACATCAACAGATTTAAGTGTAAGTGCGAATGGTGCAACAGCATTATTAAAAGATGTAGTAATTGATATTAATACTGGTGCAGTAACTACTGTTAAACTTGCCGATGCTGCTGTAACCTCAATTAAAATAGGTGCAAAAGAAGTTAAAACTGCAAACATTGCAGACTTAGCTGTTGGAACTTTGCAATTAGCAGATGGATCGGTAACGACACCAAAATTAGCAGACGCTTCTGTAACCGTAGCTAAACTAACTACAGCAGGGCTAACGGATGCAAATAAGGTTTATATCACAAATGCAACCACCGGAGTTCCGGAATTAATTAGCCGTAATTTATTTGCGAATGCAAACTCATGGGGCTTAAGAGGGAATTCTGGAAATACCGATCTTAACAATAACTTCTTGGGCAATACAGATGATGTAGCTATAAACTTTTTGATAAATAATCAAAAAGCAGGGAGATTAGGAACATCTGCTGAAAGCAGTACTTCTTTTGGATACCAATCTTTAAGTAGCAATATGACTGGCTATAACAATAGCGCTTTCGGAAAAGAAGTTTTAAAGCTAAGTTTAACAGGTTACGGCAATAGTGGTTTTGGTGCATTTGCATTAGCGAAATCCATCAGTGGTTATAGCAATACAGCTTTCGGTTCCGAAGCCCTTTCAACATTAAGTACAGGAGCGAGCAATACTGCAACGGGTTATAGAGCACTTGCGCTTAATACAGGTGATAATAATGTTGCTTCTGGTTCTCAAGCTTTAGAAATAAATTCTACTGGCTCTAATAACATCGCTATTGGTAATCAGGCAGAAGGTAAAAATACTTCAGGCTCAAATAATACTGCAATTGGCGATATGGCGGGAGCTAATAATAACGGAAGTGGAAATATATTTATTGGTAGTAAAGCAGGCAGTCAATTAACATCGGCAGCAAATACAATAATCGTAGCCAATACCAACACCAATTTGCCATTAATTTCTGGAACACTTGCTACCGATGGCGGATCATTAACCATTAATAATGCAATTGCTGCAACTACAACGGCAACTGCGCCAGCCAACAACAGTACATTGAACATCAACGGATCGGTTTCAACAAACATATTAAAGTATATTGGTACAGCGCCCTTAGCTTTAGATGCAAGTCATCATACCGTACGTGTTGTAAATTCTGGTGTAGCAACCAATATAACCTTGCCTGCCGCTACGAGTTGCAAAGGAAGAATATATGTGCTAATTAAGCCTGTATCTTCTGGCAATATTACCTTAAGCCAGGCAGTTTTATTAAATACCGATGTTGCTTTAACAACGATGACTGGTGCCCAGACTTTGGTTATTCAAAGTGATGGTACAGATTGGATCGCTATAAATTAATCGAGCTATGGAAAAAAGATACTATTGGTTTCTTTTCTTTCCTCTCTTGTTCTCAATAGGGGAAGCTAAGGCTCAAAACACCACCTTGCCAAGTACCATTAATACGGCAAGTAATTACGGTAAAATTAATAATCAACTATACGATTTTAGTATTGGAGAAATGGTTCTGGTACAAACTTTTAATGCAAATAGTTTGGTTTTAACCCAGGGGTTTCTTCAGCCCTTTCTAATTTCATCCAATCCTACAGATTTGGTTATTGTAAATAATATTCTCACACCTAATGGTGATGGGAAAAACGATTTTTTTGTGGTTAAGGGACTTGAGAAATACACAAATAACAAAGTAAGTATTTTTGATAGGGGAGGAAGATTACTCTTTAAAACCGATAATTATCAAAACAATTGGGATGGTTATTATAACGGTAAACCACTTGCCGAAGACACATATTATTACATCATAGATTTAGAAGGCGCAGGCGTTGCAAAAGGTTTTATATCTATACTATTTAAAAAATAACAACAGGTGAAAAAGATAAAAATATATATAATCGGACTGCTGTTATTTTTCATTACACCGGTTGCCTATAGTCAGCTTAATCCAATGGGAAGTATTTATTATCAAAACCAGTTCTTGGCTAACCCAGCTTTGGCAGGATTAGATACCATGGTTAATTTAAACGCGGCGTTTAAAACACAATGGGTAAACATAAATGGCGCTCCAAAAATTCAATATTTAACAGCAGATTTTGCCTTAAAAAACAAGAAGGTAGGTTTAGGTTTACTATTTTACAATGAAAGCGCAGGTGTAATCAATAAAACCCGTGCAACGGTAACCTATGCTTATCACTTAAAACTGAATAGCGATTCCAGTTCTTTAGATTTTGGTTTATCGGCAGGAATAATGAACGAGTGGATTGATTTTGGTAAAGCACAAGGCGATTTAAGTGATGATGTAGTGAATAGTTTTAACGATAGAAGATTGTATTTTGATGGAGATTTCGGAATGGCTTATAGAAATGAAAAACTAACATTACAAGCCTCATTGCCTAATCTTAAAAGATTTTTTAAGAGAGATGCCGTTAGAAACATTGTAGATCGTTCTATTTATTTTGTGGCCGCGAGTTATAAAATCAAAACGGATCAGGTTCTAAATAGTATCGAACCGAAAGTGGTTTATCGTGGCGTAGAAAATTACGACGGAATTTTAGACATCGGATCGAATTTCCAGTTTATGCAGGATAAATTTACTGTTAGTGGCATTTACCACAGCACCAACAGTTTCACAATTGGTGCAGGAGCCAATTATAAAAACAAACTAGGAATTTTATTCCAGTACACAACAAATACATCAAAAATGCAAAGTTACAGCAATGGTGAGTTTGAGCTTGGCTTAAGATTTAACTTCAAAAAATAAAATTATAAAAACTAAAAAAGCCATTTCAATTTTTTGGCTGAAATGGCTTTTTGATACAAAATGGTTTTTTAACTATCTGCCTCTGGCATCATCCCATTTATTTCTTTCATCTTGCAATTCTCTGGCAAGTTTCATCTCTTTATCCTTTGCCTTTACTTTGTGCGCCTGAAATTCATCCGCAACTTCTTGATATAACTGCGTTCTATAGGTTGCTTCGTGCCTATATTTTCCAGATTGGAAAACAATAAAAGCCAACGCAGCTGCCAAAACAATTATGATGGCCCATACAATGGTATTATACGTTCCTTTATTAAAAGATATACCCAGAAACTTAATTTCGTTAACCGAAGCATTTGCGTTTGCCAGAGAACTTTCTTTTCCGGTTACCTCACCTTTTAAGCTCGCAATATTATCAGCTTGAGATTTAATTTCCTGTTTTGCTTCCTGTAATTGTTTGCGCTCTTTTCTCAATGTATCGTTTACACTTTTCCATAACCCCGATAATCTAGATGGATTAATCAGCCTTGCGCCATACAAGCTTTTTGATTTTGATAACATAAAGTTGTACTGGCCATTTAACGATGGATCAGTATTTTTAGTTGTGTCTTGTTGAGCTTGGGCGAATGCAACGTTTAAAAATAGCAAAGCCCCAAAAATGTAAAGGGTGTGTTTTAGTTTCTGCATAGTTTAAATATAGGTGTTATGATGTAAAACTACATTTTATATATTTCTCTCTCAATAAATTTTCATTTAAGATTTAACAGAGATTGATAAATTGGTTTCGTTTATCATTTTAAATAACAATTTTATCTAAGTTTTATTATAAATTATTCGCGATAGATTACATTTGTTTCATGCAAATAGGAATTATTGGTCTGGGCGACATGGGCAAATTATATGCTTTATCGTTTGTACACGCAGGCTATAAGGTTTGTGGAGCAGATATGCCTTCACGTTTTGAAGATTTAAAAAAGGAATTGTCGCCAAAAGAAGTTGAGGTTTTAATTGATGGCCATGAAGTTGCCCGAAAATCCGATTTTATAATATACTGCGTAGAGGCAGAGAAAATTGATGAGGTGGTTGCCACCTTTGCAAGGTCTACAAAATTTGGTGCCATCGTATCCGGGCAAACCTCTGTTAAACATCCTGAGATTGCCGCTTTTGAAAAGCATCTTCCAGAAGATACCCAGATTGTAACCTGTCATTCTTTACACGGCCCAGCGTTTAGTCCAGAAGGGCAAACCCTTGTTGTTGTTCGCCATCGCGCTACAGATGAGGTATATGCAAAGGCGTTGGAGATTTATAAGTCGCTAAAATCAAACATCATCGAGATGGATGATTACAAAGAACATGATCGAATTGTGGCCGATACGCAGGCTGTAACCCATATGGGTTTCGAAAGTATGGGTTCTGCTTGGAAAAATGCCGGTTTTTTCCCTTGGGATAATCCAGCTTATGCCGGCGGAATTGATAATGTAAAAATTTTAACCACGCTAAGAATATTCAGTTACAAATCTCACATTTACGCAGGTTTGGCCATTCTAAATCCATACGCACAAAAACAGGTTAAATATTATGCTCAGGCCGAATCTGAGTTGTATAAACTGATGATCTGTGAAAATGAAAAAGAGTTCAGAGAAAAAATTTATGCAGCCCGCGATTTTGTTTTTCATGAAAGTAGAAAACTGCTTTTGCTTGATGATAACATAATGAAAGAGTTTAGTCTTTCGGATGCCAATCACAAACAGAAACCAAACTCGCATTTAAGCTTGCTGAGCATGGTTTATGCCTGGTATAAAATGGGGGTAAATCCATATGATAATCTGATTTGCCAAACACCTCCCTTTAAGCTGCGTTTAGGAATTGCAGAATATCTATTTAAGAATGAAGCCATGTTAGAAGAATCAATTCATACTGCACTGTACGATAAATCGATCCGAGGTGATGATTTAGAGTTTCATACTGCGGTACATGAGTGGGCCTCGATTATTGGTTATGGAGATTTAAAAGGTTACAAAGAACATTTTGAAGCGGCTAAGACTTTCTTTGCAAACCGCTTAAATGACGGTAGAGATTTAAGTGCAGAGATGATTAAAAGATTGGGGAAGTAGGTTTTTTAGTCGATAGAACATAGTTAATCGTCCTTAGCCATCTAACTATGCCAAAGTTCATTTCATTCAGAATTAATTTTTAACTTTGTTATTATGACTACTTTAACTGTAAACATCAACGATAAGAAAACTGAAAAAGCTGTTAAGGCTGTTTTAGAGGCTTTGGGTTTGAGTTATGCTGAAAATAAAAAAAACAAATCGACTCAAGAACCTTTAAATAAGTCCGAACAGGCTATGTATAATCGCCTTAAAAATTCCTTTGAACAGATTAAGTTGCATCAGGAAGGAAAAATCAAATTAAGATCTATAGAAGAACTTTTGTCTGAATTGGAAGATGAAGTTTGAAGTTATACCAACTGAAGATTTTGCTAGAGAATTAAGACAAATTGCAAAAAAGCACAGAAGTATCCTTTCGGATATTGCAAAATTATCACAGGACATTAAAGCCGATCCAACCCAAGGCATTCATCTCGGACAAAATGTTTACAAAATTCGTTTGGCCATCTCAGGTACAAATAAAGGAAAATCTAGCGGAGCAAGAGTAATTACTTATGTTCTGGTTGATCATAAAACCGTTTTTCTTGCCGAAATTTATCTCAAAAGCGAACATGACAGCATTAACGCAGATAGAATCATCCAAAGATTAAAGGAGGCTGGATTAATCTAAATAATCGTTGGTTTTAATATACCTGTAGTTACTGTTATTACCAATAATTTCGAAAACATTCTCCATGAAAGCCATTTTAAATAAGCCGGAATTGGTTTTGCAATTTCAGAAAACACTAACTGACATTGAAGAGCTTTGTTCTGAATATGATTTAGGCAATAATGATGTAATTTCATTAATTGCCGAAAAAATCATGCTGATCTTTCACAATACCGATCAGGCAAAATCATTGCTTAATCAATTAAAGCTAACTCATGTTTTAATGTATTGTAGCGCTGAAACTTATAATTCAAAAAGCCCTATTAATTTTATTGGTCTGTTAAAATTAGAACATCGACCGGGAACGGGATGGGCTTATGTATCGAGATTGGATGGCTCACCATTAACAAAAGTGTCTCAGGAGAATTGGTGGCAAAACAAAAAAGTGATTGTCGACTCAGATGGTCTTCCATTTTCGAGAGCCAAAATTATTAAATCAGTAGCTGAAACAGGTTTACTCAGCATGAATACCTCGGGTTGGAAATTGAAAGATGTCAGAGGCGATAAAACTGTTTTAAATCCCGTACCAGAAGCGGTAAGACAAATTGCTTTTGAAATGTTACAATCCCTTAAAAATGTAGATCTTGATAAAGAAAGCAAACTTTATTATAAATCTTGATCCTTTCCATCTTACATCATCCATATAATATATAGACTTTATTTTATTGAATTTATCCTTCGTTTAGCCTAAAACAATCGCTTATATTTGCCCGCATGTCGGTATTGCTATTTACCATTATCGTTTTATTAGGTGCTTTTTTAGCAGGATTATTAGGCTCGTTAACAGGCTTGGGCGGTGGTGTAATTATCATTCCACTTTTAACCCTGGCTTTAGGGGTAGATATCCATTATGCCATTGGCGCATCAATCGTTTCTGTTATTGCAACCTCTTCGGGTTCTGCAGCTGCTTATGTAAAAGAAGGCATAACCAATATTCGAATTGGAATGTTTTTAGAAATTGCAACCACTATTGGTGCAATCTGCGGGGCAATTGTGGCCGTTTATCTAAATGCAAACTATATTGCAATTATATTTGGCTGTATCTTAATCTTTTCTGCAATTATGACATTAAAGAAAAAGGTTGATCATTCTACTTTGGATGATAGCGATAAATGGGCTAAATTTCTTAAACTGAACGGTTCATATCCTGATAAAGGTGTTGACCATAAATATGCGGTTAAGCACGTTCCCGGTGGCTTCTTAATGATGTTATTTGCAGGAACATTATCAGGCTTATTGGGAATAGGAAGCGGAGCCTTAAAAGTAATTGCAATGGATAACATTATGCATTTGCCGTTTAAGGTTTCTACAACTACTAGTAATTTTATGATGGGCGTTACGGCCGCGGCCAGTGCCGTAGTTTATCTACACCGCGGTCAGATAGATCCAGGAATAGCAATGCCTGTTTGTATTGGCGTTTTAACGGGCGCAACTATAGGCTCTAAAATTTTGCTCCGAACCAAAACCGACAAGTTAAAGATTGTATTTGCGGTTGTGGTTACTTTTTTAGCTTTACAGATGATTTATAAAGGAATTACAGGATTATAATGAGCATAGCAAAGAAAGAAAACATCAACGATAAAGATATCCAGGTAATTTTGGGTACACTTTTGCGTGCCGGTGTAATTGTTTCTATGAGTATTGTTTTAATTGGTGGGATAATATTTCTCATTCATAATAACGGCGTAATTACCGATTATAAAGTTTTTAAACCCGAGTTATCTAAATTCTCTTCCATAGCTTCAATTTTTAGGGGTGTATTAACTTTACAGGGTGATGCCATTGTGCAGTTTGGTGTGCTTATGCTTATCTTTACGCCGATTGCCCGCATTGTTTTCGCCATTTTTAGCTTTTTAATCGAAAAAGATTATCTATATGTATTAATTGGCTTAATCATATTGGCCATCATAACCATCAGTTTAAATGGCGGTTTGGCACATTAGCCAAGCATTTTAAGCTAAATCCCATCGTATCAGCAAATTATTTGAAAAAATATTTCGCTAACTATTTGAATATTAAGAATTCTTTCCTATTTTTGCCCTCCCTTAAAAGGGACGAACAACCACCTTGAACGAAGCCCTACTGCTTCGATGGGTGTTAAAAAGAAAAGATAAAATGTCAGGAATTATTGGAAAAAAAGTAGGAATGACCAGTATCTTTGATGCCGAAGGAAGAAACATTCCTTGTACGGTAATCGAGGCTGGACCTTGTGTAGTTACACAGGTAAAAACCGAAGAAGTAGATGGTTATTCATCAATCCAGTTGGGTTACGATGAGAAAAAAGAGAAAAACACAACTCAACCATTGAAAGGCCATTTCGCGAAAGCAAACACAACTCCGAAACGCAAGCTGGTAGAATTCGATTCGTTTACAACTTCACTTAACTTAGGTGATGTAGTAACGGTTGATTCTTTCGCAGAAGGCGATTTTGTTGATGTTGTAGGTACCTCAAAAGGTAAAGGT